>JAABUV010001058.1_pt1 | contig 40415 bp, 78 predicted proteins | sample 5559971 | NCBI WGS metagenome assembly JAABUV01 (sample SAMN10711881, study PRJNA513362) | rock metagenome | isolation source: Antarctica rocks | place: Antarctica: Victoria Land, Knobhead nord | collected 2015-12-19 | reverse complement strand
TGGGCGGCGCGCCCTGCGGCGGCGCGGGCCACAGCGCCCACGCCGCCCAGGGGGCCGGCGGCGAGCCGGCCTGCGGCGCGGCGGCCGTGGCGCGCAGGGCGCGGCGCGGCGCGTTGGCGCCGCACACGTCCGGCGGCGCGGCCAGCAGCAGTGCTGCCGCGAGCAGGGCGAACACCATCGTGCACCTGCCGCCGGGGCCGCCCCCAGGGCTGTGAGTGTGGGAGGTTTGCCGCGGCCATTGCCTCAGGCGCGCAGCCCGCCCAGAAAGCGCTGGCCCGCAGGGCAGTGCATGCGATTGACCAGCTCAAGATGCTCTTGCACGCAAGGGGGCCGCAAGGCTGCCCCGCAGGCAAAGGCAACCCGTCCGAGATGCGGCCTCGCGGACATCTGCTTATGTGAGTGATCAAGGCACCGGCGGGCGCGGAGCGCGCTGCTGAGCAGGCCGGCCGGCGGCAGGGCAGGCTGTACTGTACGCTTCGTCGACACTGGCAGAGACGGGCCGGGACGCACCTCATCGTCGAGAATCTGCCGAACACAGCCGGCGATGAGGTCAGTGCGGGCAGCGAGCGCAGGCGGCGGTGGCTGCTTTGTGAGCTGAGACCTCAAGGCACGCAGCAGACAGCTTGAGAGCGGCAAGTGTGCGTGAGCTTTGCTGACCTGCGAGCTACGGAGAAGCCCTGGCTGACCCTTCAAGGGTTAGTTGTTAGGTAACACCGACATGTACTTGCAGCCTAGCCAAAGCGCATCCCAGGTGGGCGCCCCTCGGTCCTCCACGGCGTGACCAGCCACGCGTCACGGCGCCCCGGGGCTGCCGGGGCGGCGGGCGCTCCCTGGGCAGCGCCCTGCAGCAAGGCGTGCTGGCCCCTGCAGAGCGGCCGTCTGTACAGCGGCCAGCCCGCGCGGCTGCGGCCCGGGCAGTGCGCGCACGGGAGCTGCCAGTGGCGCCCTCTCCGCTCGTCCGCCACTCCAGGCTCGGCCTGGGACGCGCGCGCGCGCAGGGCCAGCCGATGCACGCCGCGCTCGGCGCACCTGCTCGCCCTGCACCCGCACCGCACCGCGGGCGCGCCAGCGCTGTAGCCGCTGGGCGGGCGCGGCCAAGGCTGGCCCGCTCGGCGGCGCCGTGAGGGACGTATTTATCGACCTGGCGGCGGTGCCGGACCCGCTGCTTCCTGGCGCCCGCCGGCGTGCTGAGCAGCCCGTGCGGCCAGGGCCCGCACGGCCATTCGCGAGGCATGCACGTGTCTGCCACAGCCGCGCGCTTGGGCAGCTGTGAGCGGCGCGTCCATGCCTCCCGGCTGCACCGGCGGACCTTGGACCGCGCTGCTGTGCAGGGCCGCCAGCAACAGGGCCTGTCCTGCTCACTGCTTGGTCACTGGGATCGCGGGCGCGTCAAGACTCACCCCAACGCAGCTCTTTGATAAGCAGGCAGACAGAGCTGGCCTTGAAGATGGCAGCTGCAGCAGGGCAGGCCGCGGCGGTGCACGAACGCACCAGCGCAGCACATGTCTGAAAAGCAAACGGAGCAGGAGCGCAAGAGCTGCAGTCTTCAAGGCAGTGCGCGATGACACGGAGCCATGCGCTCCGCACGGAGCCAGGGCACTGCCCCAGGCTTGCCAGCCAAGTTGATATGCGCGTGCCTTCCTTTGGAGCGGCTGCGAGACATTTGGCCGGAGCCTCTGCGCATGGCGCGCTAGCATGCATGGCAGTGTTATCTGCTGCGTGCTAGCTTTTGTGGTGAGCGGTACGAGCTGAGCATATGTGCTGAGCAGCATCTCACACAACACCCTACCCCCTTCTCAGGGCCCACTCCTATCGCGTGCTTGTCTGGAGTAGTTTCAAGCTCTATTGGGGGTCAGGCCGGTGAGCATCAGATGAACTTTCACGCTTGAAAAGTGCTTAGAAAGCAGGGCAAGAGATGCTCAGCCCGGTGCGCAACGTTGCACCTTGCGTTGCGCTGGCAGAAAACGCTGACAACTTCAATGCAAAACACGTTCCACGCATGCACTCACCTGCTAGCTCGAGGGCTTGCTGGCACAACAGCCAGCGCAGGCGCCGTCAACAGGCGCCAGGGCCTGAGGTCAATAACAGGCGCGCTTGTATCAATGCAGACCGGCCAGTCTCACGCACTCAGCCACGGCCAGCAGCCCTGAGCAACGTGGGCCTGGGGTGCCGATATCAGGTTGCAGCGCATGGACATGCTGCGGTGTCAGTTCATGCCGCTGGTGCTGCATGGCAGCCCTTGGTCGAGCACGTTCTGATGTCGTTGGTGGCAAGTGCCTTTGCCTGCAGAGCTTGCAGGACGTGCCGATCATGCGTTGCTCCTCCCCATATATTCCCGCTCCTAGGCAAGCACCCGTGCGCTTTGCCTGACCACAAGCAGGTAAGTGACTCGATGACTCGTGCGGCAGCACCGCTGAACTTAACCTGCTCTTAATCTAGACAACGCACAGTGGTGTGCATGGTGTTGAGGATGGCTGCCAGACAGTGCAAGTCCTGACAGAACATGGTATGCATGGGTGAAGCAGCGTTCTACGCCAACAGATAGGTCTTCTGAGCCGCATGCGTTGCACGTCAAACGCGTTTATCAGAGACTTTTTCACCATGTTGCTCGATCAAATCTACAGGTTGATTCGTTGCACGGTCAACGGGGCTGCCCTTGTATTAGACCTTCATGTGCTGGGCTCACAACTGCCACACATGCACATGCATGCACCTATTCAATTCAGATCAATTCACAGTAAAAGCGCACCACCCGCCCTACCCCGGCCGCAATCATTTGCACATGCACATGCAAGAATCAGCCTAGCTGCGCAGGCAAAGACAGACTTGTCTCACGACCTGGCCGGGGAGTCTCAGCGGAGCTCAGATCGAGCTGTGCTACGCGACAATGAGCGCGCTGGCAAGCCTGCCGGCCAGGGCCGCCAAGCGGGTCAAGGCACTGAACGCTGAGGCTCCAGAGCTGGCAGCCGCTGCCGCTAGCCCCCTGCGCAAGGCCGATCTGCTGAAGCCCAGTGCAGCAGCTCTGCTGTCATCCCTGACTGTCCCGGACCTCTTGCCGGTGGACTCGCTGCAGAACAGCCTGACTCTGCACGAGGCCAGGCTGGTTTACAAGGACACGAATGACGTGATCGCCACGCTGGCAAGCATAATCAAGCGCACTGTGTGGCGGGACATTTTCGCTGCGCCTGCTGTGAACGGGAATGCGGATGGCGCCGTGGTCGAGCGACTTGGTACCGCGCTGCAGACGCTGTGTTTAATGCGAGCCCCGGCCTGTGCGCTGCTGCCTCCTTGTGCCTTGTTTACGATGCAAACTTAATGACACACTGTCCTGGCGCGCTGTGCAAGGCAGGCTGACCTGTCCCTTCCAAGTGGCAGAGGGGCCAGACCGCAGGACGGCTGTCCGCGAAGCCGCCAAGAGGTGAGCCTGCACCTGCACAGGCACCCCCAGCTGCAGCTTGTGCGCCTGCACTTGCCTGAGCTGCCAGGGTTGGCCGCGCTCCCATCCCCAGCTCACGCAGCGTGCTCTGTCGCGTACAGGTATGCCGCGTATGATGTGTATGGCCTCCTCGCTGGCGTGGCCACATCGTGGGCAGTGCTGGCCGCGAGCAGCCCGGACACTTTGATAGGCGCCTTGGTCTACGCCATGTTCAGCAACTGTGCGACCGTGTTGGAGAAGGTGAGGCGCTCGCCTGCACACCTTGGCGGGAGGCCACTCTGCACACGCTACTCTCCACTGGGCTGCGCACCGCGCAGACTGTCCGGCTCTGGTGTGAGGTCGACGAGGCGGACGCGTGGGGCAGGGCCGCCGCGTCGGCCGTCCTGACGCAGTACTTCTCCGGCCTCTCGGCGGTGCTCCTGTGGCTCTCCAGCGCGCCGGCCGTCCTGCCGGCTAGCGTGTATCTGGCCGGGGGGCCAGCCCTTGCGGCGCGCCTGAGCCAGCGCCAGCTCGCATCCGCCTCCCAGGCGCGCCCTGCCACGCGCCGCAGTCCCTGCAGCCCTTGCAGGCGGTCCCCTGGCTGACTCCGCTCCGGTCTTCCGCAGCACCTGTTCAGCACGACGCTCATGTACAACAGGCTGCGCCTGGCCGGCAAGGCGGCGCACGCCGCGTACCTGAAGGGCTTTTGCGCCGCCGGCGGCGACCTGCTCATCAGCGTCATGCAGCAGGCGCTGCCCGAGGGCGGCGGCGCGAGCGCGGATGCTGCGCGCGGTGCGGCCCCTGCCTCGGCCCGGTCCGGGCGCACGCGCGCGCGAGGCGCCGGGCGCCAGCCTGGCTGCGCGCCTGCAGGCGGCGCCGACGCGGACTGCCGCGCGCTCTTCAAGGCCCTGCACCGCATAGAGTGCGCATTCAACGCGTACAACGCGCTGCGCGCGTGCGACGCGGGCGCGCTCAGCCCGCAAACGGAGGAGCGGCTGCAGGCGCTGCTGGTGGACCGCGCGATGCCGCTGCTGTTGCGCTGCATGCAGACGTGGAAGGCCGGTGCGCGCCGCACCATTCACACAGCACGTGGCGCCTGCCTGGCTGCATCGCTGCCCGCGCTCTGGCGCTCGCGCGCGGGCTTCCTGAGCAGGCTGGATGACGCCCTGCTGGGGCGCTGGCTGCCTGTATACTGCATGCCACATGGCTCGACGTGCCGCTTGTGCAGCCAGCTGCTGCTGGTCGTGGTGCCCACACTCGTGCAGCCTGCCGCGTGTACGGCACCTGGGTATGCCCTCGCGAGCTCTGTTGCCAAGGAGCGGGTCGTCACGCTGGTTGACCAGGCGAGAAGCTATCCCGGCGCAGCCGCTCCATGCGGCAACCTGCTGACCAGGCCCGCTGGCGGCAGGCTCGCAGCGGTGCACGGCCGCCGACGCATGCTCCTGCGCCAGCGTGCTGAGCAAGCTGCTGAACTTCGAGGAGACGTGCATGCGCGTGCTGCAGCGGGACCGCATCCGCATTATGCGCTGCCTCTACACCATGCTGCTGTGGGCAACGCAGCGCATTGCTGACCGGGTGTGCGCACGCGATCCCGTGGGCAGTGCATGAGGACGCGATCTAGCAAGTTGCACCTGTGCTGCTCGCCAGCCCACGCCGCACCGCTGGCCTGCTGCCGCTGTATGCTCTGACCCGTCAGCGCGTTTATCGCTCTGTGCCTCAGATCGCCTGTTGCTGCGAACGTGCGCCACGATGCCTGTGTGCACGTTGCTAGCCGCCATCGGGGCGTGTGCGTCACGCAGTGCCTTACTGCCGCCCATGCAGGCTCCAAGTGTGAATGCAATAACTGTGAGGCAGCCGTGCTTGCAGCCTGCGCTCGAAATCTGTCGGCAGCGGTACATCTCCCCGCAGCTCCCTGGTGCAGAACGCCCACCGGGACAGCGCGTGGGTCGACACGTCACTGGGCCCGCGCGAGAACGAGGTCCGGATGCTGCACCACATCTGCGACGACATTTCCTGCTGCCGCTCGCCCTGGCTGATCATGGTGCGACCCCTGTTGGCCTCCGACAGCACTGCATGCGTGGTAAGGGCGCGCGCCGCCGCTGGTGACGTGGCTGCAAGGCGGGCGTGGAAGCACGTTTGCATGCAGCGCTCCATGCCAGGCGTGTGCAGAATAAAAAGTAATGTTCTAGTGTCCTATGTATCCAAATTGTGTACCTCCATGACCTCATCATGACCAGCGCTCGCGGCGCCGCGCCACAGCCTCTTGCCCGCACAGGCCCGTGAGGAGGCCTCGCGGGAGGATGCCGAGCGGCTCGAGGGCCTGCTCCCGCTGGCCCTGTCGGCCGTGGAGGCTGCACTGAGGCGCGGGCCAGAGGTGGTGGGCAGGGCGCTGGTACCTGACCCCGACAGAGCTGTGGCCCAGGCGCGGACTTGACTGGGCCCTGATCGCCTGATGCCCTGACGGCTGTGCAGGTGTTGCGCCCTCGCAACTGCCTGGCTGGTGCTCTGGAGGGAAGTTGTGAGGGTGCGGCATGTCTGCCTGGCGCAACTCTCGGCGCTCACCGCGTCCCGGCGCGCAGGCGGTCGCGGTCGCGGCCGATGTGCTGCTGGCGGTGGGCTCGTGCGAGAGCCTGGTGCCGGCCGCCAAGGCGCTGCTCGCCACGCTGGCCAAGCTGCTCGCGCCGGCGCGTGTGCCAGGCGCCGCCGTGCGCGTCGGGCTGTCGGTGCGCCGCAGCGGCCCCTGCCGCCCCCGCCCCCACCCCCTGCCGCTTCTGCAGCCTGGGCGATGCGCACCTCACACGTGTGACACATGCCGTGTGCAAGCATGCGAGCGCCTGCGCCCGACCGGCTGCATGGGGCGCGCCAGGTTGCGCTGGCGACCTCGATTCATGACCTGGTTGTGTGCGCAACCCCGGACACGCGAGCGGTCGCGCGCGCCCTGCCGGCGGCGCTGCAGCCGTACGCGGTGGCGCAGCTGCTGCCCCTGCTGCTGTTGTCGCCCGAGCGCGTGCGCGCGCTGGACGCCGCGCAGGTCCAGAGCGTCCTTCACGATCACGGCAACGGAGTGGCAACCTTGCTTTCGGGTCGGCTGGTGCGCTTGCGGCCCTCCCGCTGACCAGCCGGCCAGGGCCCGCGCACTGTGCGCCGCGCTGCGGGGCGGCACCGGGCTGAGCGCGGCAGCGCGACGCTGCGTGCGCGCAGGGCGTCATCTGCCTTGTGGTGGACGGGCCCGCGGAGGGCAGAGCGGTCGCGCTGTCGTGCCCGGGCCTGGTGCCCTTTGTCGTGGAGGCGCTGCGCAAGATGGGCGACGTCTGTGCGCGCCTCCCTGCTGCGCGTGTCGGGGGCGTGACCTGTTAAGGGCGCCGACAGAGCTGCGTGACGCCTCCGCAGCAGCCCGGCGCTTCACTCTGCACAGCAGTGCGCGGTGGGCATGCTTGAGCAGCTTGGCGCGCACGACCCGCGCTCCTCAGCTGTGCCTGTGAGGCGCGCGGCCCTGCGCCAGCGGGCGTCTCCTGCCGAGCTCCTGCCGGCGGGGGCCCGCGCCCGGCTCCCCTGACGTGCAGGCTTTCCCCCTGTGCATGCTGTGCAGACGTCGTGTTGCCACCTCGCAGATGCTGCCCGGCCGGCCGCGCGCACCAACGGCCGCGGGAGGACCTTCTGCCGCGACATCACAGGCAACTCCGAGGCCTACTGGGCCGCGCACGGGGACAAGGGCCCCTTGGCTGGCGTGGCCGGCACCGCAAAGATATGCGACGTGTCGCGCGCCATGGGGCTGGCGCTCGCGCGCGCCGGCGCGCTGGGCGCAGTCGCGCGCCTGGCGCAGCACTGGGTGGCCTGCGTGCGAGGAGCCGCAGCGCGAACGCGAGGCCTACATCGCGGCGAGCTGCATGCAGGGCATGCTGCAGGCCGTCGACCGGCACCTGCCCGAGGTGCGCGCGCGCTCGGCGCCGCCCAAGCTCTCAGCGGCTGCAGGCAGGAGCTGGGGTCGCTGACGCTGCGCGGGCGGCGCGGCAGGACTGCCCGCTGCTGCTCGACAACGCGCCGCCGCTCGGGCCCAGCAGCAAGCAGTACCAGGATGCTCTGGCCAGCTTTGCGGCCGCCATCGCGCGCTTCGAGGCTGAGGCCGCGCAGCGCATCCCCGCGGACACGCTGCCGGAGGCCAGCCTGGAGGACCTGCGCCTGCAGACGCCCGCGCTGCGCCCCGCGGGCTGCTGGTGGTGGGGGTGCGCCCCTGCCGCATCCGGGCGTACGAGCGCCCGCAGCAGAGCTCCCGTCAGCGCTAGAGAGGTGCTGCTTCACGAGCGTGGCGTGCCCGCGCAGGTGCCGCGACCTGTCCGGCGCGACGGAAGCGGGCCTGCGGCTGCAGCAGTGCTCCGGCTGCAACACCGCGCGCTACTGCTCAGAGGCCTGCCAGAAGGCGGCCTGGCGCGCGGGGCACAAGGCCGCATGCCGAGGCGCCTGCAAGCGCGCGCCCGACTGACGTGCCGGCACGGGCGCCCCATGATACGGGCTCCCCGTCTCCCTCGGGGCTCCCGTGTGTGGGTCCACGACCTCATCAGCCATGCCCCGGCACAAACAGGCGCCTGCGCGTGGCGCCTGAACAGAGGGTACACACTGCGGCACAGCACCGCCAAAGCAAGCTGGCCCTCCTGGGAAGCAGTGGCGCTGACTTTGTGCTGTTGTGTATAGCGGTACCGGTGAGAGAAAATTACGGCGATTCCACTCAGAGATACGCATACCGCTATACACAGTATACCGCTATACATTCAGAGCACCGGTGCTACCCATTGCCTGTGGAGCAGTCGGCCGTGAGATCAGCTTGCATTCTATGCTAGAGCCTTGCACGTAAATTTGTGTAGGGCACGTGTGAGGCACGCCCGACTTTCCTGACCATGGGTGGCGCAGAGCTTGTTTCACAGGGGGCTGCACGGTCATTGGGGCTGACACGGAAGGGTGCATAGCTACATGACCCGAACATGAGCTTCCGGGAGTGACTTTGGAGCACGCGATGTGCCTGTGGCCTCCGGACACCGAGCCTACACAGAGATGTGACATGTCGGTGAGGCACCAAACGCCCTCACTTGTAAATGGGTTCAGCATGATTACTAGACCCCTCCTTGCTGCAGCAGCGGCATGCCCGCATGACAAGAGCGCGCTTGAGGGCGCGCTTGTAGCCTTCCACCGTAGGAGGCATAACGTCTGGGAAGCACCTGAGCAGCCGGGTTAGCTGACAGGGACGCTGCCCTGTGGAAGGCTGTACCTGTCCAACAGCTAGCGCTTTGCTGACATCAGTATTGATGTTCGCTTACTGAGCGCTACCTGCTGTTTGAACTCTGATATGAGCCGCACACGCGACGAGTACATTCACCCGTTCACCACCAATTCACGTGTTGCTACAGTTACTCAATAGCCTGAATAGGGCTGCGCATGCGCAGTCGTACACTGGAGTACCATAGACTGGTGGAGCACTGATGGGCTGTGCTCATGCCGATGTGCGCCCTGGCAAGCCTGCCGGACCGGGCTGCTGCGTGCGTGAGGGCGCTCGAGTTGAGCGCCCCAGCGTTGGCAGCCGCTGCCACATGCCCAGTGCGGGCGGTCGAGCTCTTGAGGTTCAAGTCTGAGATTCGGTCTCTCACTGACCCTGAACTCCTGCAGACTGCCTCAGTGTCAAGTGGTATCACACTGCGCGAAGCCCGGTGTGTGCATGAGCATGCTTGGACAGCCGTGGCCACGCTGGCGAACCTGGTCAGGCGCATAGTGTGGGCCGACCTGTTTGCCGCTTCAAAGTCATATACAACTAGATGTGCGGTGCGGGAGCTGGCAACTGGGGCGCTTTGTACGCTCTGCTCGTTGCTCACGTGCCCATTCGGCGTGCAACCGGACGCCGACTGCCGCAGGGCTGTCCGCGAAGCTGCCCAGAGGTGAGCCTGCGCGCGCGCAAGCACTCTTGTCTGCAGCTCCTGCGCACGCAGCTGCCCGCTTCTTACTGGCCGCAGCGCTGCTCCACCCACGCAGCGTGTCTATGTGCACCCAGGTACGCAGAGCTCGACATATGGGGCCTGGCTGCGGGCTTGGCCGCGTCGTGGGCAGCGCTGGCAGCGAGCGAGAAGGACGAGACGGGGCGAGTGCTGGCGTTTGAGTTTCTCATCAACGCGACGAACACGCTCCAAAAGGTGAGCAATTTACCTGCACGATTTGGGATGATTCTGCACCTCCGTACCAACCAGCGGCAGCCCGCTCAGCACAGGCTGCTCAACGGCAGGCTGCAAGCGGCGCAGGTGGTTGGGGGTTGGTGTGTATCTACAGGAACTGAGGCGTGGGAGAGGGCTGCGGCGCCGTGGCCGGCTGAGCTGGCGCAGTACCACACCAGCTCTGCAAAGGTGCTGCTGTGGCTCAGCAATGAGGAACCAGAGATCGTGGCGCGCTACCCGCCTACCGAGGGCGCAACCCCCGCCAACCGCGACAGCGTGTTTGGACCCTGCTCCAGGGTGCGCACGCCCGCCTGGCGGTCCTGCAGCCCCCGCACTCGGCGTCCGGCAGGCACTCATGTTGGCGCGCCGCAGCACCTGATATGCACCGCGCAACTGTACGAGTGGAAGTGTGTGGCCGGCAAGGCGCCGCACGCCGCGTACCTCGAGGCCTGCTGCGGCGCTGCCGAGAGCGCCCTCCTGCTCCGCGTCTTGGAGCGCTCGCTGGCAAACAGCCGCACTGCGGAGATGGCGCCGCTGACATACGGCGCGCCCTGCTCCGCACCAGCCCAGGGTGGGGTTGGGGTTAGGGTTACCGCTCGCGCTTGCATCCGCGTGAACCGAGCGGGCCGGCGCAGGCGGCTCGAACCCTGAGGCCCGCGCGTGGCGAACAGCCATGCACAGCATAGAGACGCTGCTGAATGCGTACGCCGCGCTGCCCGAGGCCGGCGCGGGCGCGCTCGACCGGGAGGCGGAGCAGCGGCTGCAGGCCCTGCTGGCGGACGGCGTCCTCCCGCTGCTGCTGCGCTGCCTGAAGGCGTGGAAGGCCGGCGCGCGCCCCCTGCAACCCAAGGCTCCTCCCGCTCACCTGGCTGCGCACGACGCTGCCGCGCCTGGCTGCGCACGACGCTGCTCCGCCGCCTGCAGCCAGGACTCCTCCCGCTTGCCTGGCTGCGCACGCTGCTGCTGCGCCACCTGGAGGCGCGGCACGCCGGTGCACGCCCCTGCGTGCGCTCGCCCGGCTGCTCAGGGCGCTTCTGCAGCGGGTCTCTGGCTGGGCCTCCCCTGCGCCAGGGTGCGACAAGCCATTGGCGTGCTTTGCCGTTGCTGTGCTGACGAGTGCACGCTGCAGCGCCTGCCCTCAGCGTCTGCCGTGCTCAGAGGCGGGCCGGTGCTCGAGGGCAGCCCAGGGGCACGCCCTGCGGCCTACCGACCGGCTGTGCTGGCCGCAGGCCAGCGGCAGGGCCCGGACGCCAGCGCGACCCTGGGCGGGGCCGCGCTGGGCAAGCTGCTGACCTTCAGGCGCCTGTGCAAGCGCGTGCCGCTGAGGGCGCGCATGCGCGGCGCGCGCTACCTGTACACCCTGCTGCAGGCGGCGTCGCAGCGTGTGGCGGAGCTGGTGCGCGTCAGCGGGGCGCGGGTGCCCACAGGCGGCGTGCAGGCCTGGCGCAATGCAGTGCACCCATGCCGGCGCCAGCCTGCGCCGCATCCCTGACCGCCGCGTCTGCACCCCTATGTGGGCAGACGCATGCGGTGCTGCGCTCTGCGCGCCAGGCTCGGCCGTGGCTGCCGACCTGCGCTCTCCCTGCCTGTGCGCATGGCATGCGTGCATGTGCACGGCGGTAATGGCAGGAGCAAAGCGTGTGTTATGCAAGGGCCTTGTCATGATGCCCTACAAGTCGCGCAGGGTTTCCTGCATCCGTGTCTGGCACTCGAGCTTGCAGCCTGTCCCTGGGCCTGATGGCAGGTGCGCGGGGCATCGCGGCTGCTTGTCGCAGAGCGCACGCGAGGCCAACGCAAGACACGCCTCGCCGGGCAGCGCCAACTTGCTGCTGGTGCACACATGCGTGGACCTTGCCAGCTGCAGTTCGATCTGGTCAGGGCTGGTGCGCCCTTAGCCGGTGCCTCCTGTTGCGACGCATGCATGAGCGGGCGCACGCGCTCAGCCGCAGGTGCTCTGACCGCAAGGTCACGCACAGCGCGTGTGCTCCTTTGCGGCACAACTGTTCAAATGCCGGGTATGTCTAGAGGGAGCACTCCGTGCTTTGCCGAACCGTGCTTTGCCACGACCTGCATCACACAGCGGGCCTGCACCGCGGTCTGCTGCGGCGTAGTTTGAGGGAGAGGCGTCGCGCGAGGATGCCAAGGGGCGAGAGGGCCTGCTCCCGCTCGCGCTGCCGGCCATGGAGGCCGCGCTGCGGCGCCTGCCGGACGCGCTGGGCATTGCTGCACAGCCCTCTCCTGGGATGCGCGCGAGCCAACTAGATTCTGCGAGCCAGCGCAGCGCGATCCTGATTATATTGTGCTCAAGGCGCGAATGCCACAGTTCAGCCCGCAAGCTCTGACGCCTGCTCTGAAGCGGTCCTTGCGGCTGGCATGGCGGCTTGCTGCCCGTTTCAAGTGACAGCGTAAGGGCTGCTGACACGGCACAGTGACCCTGGCCTCTGACGCAGCCAGAGCGTGCAGGCCATGGCGCACGCGTCAAAGGTGCTTCTGGCGGCGAGCTCTGTGGAGACCGTCTTGCCCGCCGCAAAGGCGCTGCTCGCGACGATGGCCAAGCTGATCGCAACCGCGCATGCGCCTGGCGCCGCCCTGCGCGCTGCGCTCCTGGTGAGCCGCGCTCGCTCGTTCAGGCAGCTGGCGGTGGCACGCCTCATGCGTGTCAGAGGCTAGGCTTTGTGCGCGCCCTTCGTGGCGGCCCGCTCCTGATCGGATGCGTGCCAGCGCGGCAGGAGGCGCTCGTGGTGTGGGTGCCAGAGGTGCTGCGTCCGAGCGCGGACCAGCGGGCGGCCGGGCGCGCGCTGCCGGTGGAGCTGCTGCCGCACGCGGCGGCACAGCTGCTGCCCCTGATGCTGCTGCCGCCCGAGTGCGTGCGCGGCCTGGACGCCGCGCTCCTCAACCGGCACACCAGCACGCTCCAAGCGACGGTCTTCCTGACGGAGGCGCTGGTGAGCTCGCAGCTTTTATTGCTGGATTTATTTTCTGTCTGACCTCCATGGCGCCGTGGTGTGGACGGATGGGGCACTCAGCGCGGGCGCCTGTCTCCCGGGCGCGCAGGGCGCCTGCGGCCAGCTCGCGGCGCGCGACGGGCCCCAAGGGTGCAGGGCGCTCGTGCCGGCGTGCGCGGGCCTGGTGCCCTTTGTCACGGCGGCGCAGCGCAAGCTGGTCGAGTTCTGTGCGCGCTCCCTGCTTTGCACGGCGCAGCATGCCAGTGCAGGGGAGCTATGCTGTTGATCATCCGCTGACACGTCTGCATGCCCGTGGCGGCCTGGTGACATCCCGCTGCTCAGGGCTGCACGCTACACCATTGCAGCCCGAGGTTTGAGAGCGCCTGCAAGCTAAAGCTTCCGTTGGGGCGCGTTCCAGCTGCTCCAGGAACTCAACCGGCCCCCGCGGCGACCTGGCACTCCTCGCCTCTGTCGGGTGGCGTGTCAGCCCGGCGTGGCCCCGCAGGCGAGCCCACGTATGACGCCCGCTGCGGAGTCATCGATTCAACCCAGGGCGTCCTATTCGTTGACTGGGCTGCGACAGCGGGGCAGAGCATCGCGGTCGCGCTGCGCGGCGTCGCGCAGCTGGTCGGCGCGTCCCGCGCGCTGGCCGGCGCGCTCGAGCGCGCCGGCGCCATTAGCGCGGCGCGGTGCCTGGCGGCGCGCTTCGCCGACGCGCGCCGCGCGTCCGAGCGCGAGGGCCGGGCGGCCGGTTCACCGGGCTTCACGGAGCGCTTGCTGCTCGTCCACGAGCAGCACGTGCTGGAGGTGCGCACGCGCTGAAGCGGCCCTGCTGCTCAACGGCCTGGATGGTTTGCGCTGGGCGCTCCTGCGCGCGCTCCGGCTGCGGCTGCCGCATCACCTGGTTTTCGCATCGCGGCGCCCTTGGTCTTGCATGTGCGAGCGTGAACACCGGTCCGCGCAGGCCGAGGCGGGAGCTGCGGCCGCTTGCGGCGCGGCGCCCTCGGAGCAGGCTGCGAGCGATGCAGATGCGCGCCCACGGCGGCCAGGGTCGCTGCCGCCCGTGCCGCCTTTGCCAGCAGCGCGCCGCCGGTGCCCAGCACATGTGCTTCAGCCTCAACGAGCCTGCCTCTGCCGCCCGCACAGGCTGATGCCGCGGGCCGGGAGGCCAACGGAGCGGCGGCGCCGCGGTCGGCAAGCGCGGCCCGGCCAGCGCCGACCAGCGTGGCGCCCGCCGCCGCGCGCGATGAGGCTACCCCGCAGCGCACCGCAGCGGAGGCCCCGCCGGAGGCCAGCCTGGACGACCTGCGCCTGCAGGCGCCCGCGCTGCGCCCCATCGGCTGCTGGAGCACGGGGTACGCGCCGCTACCGCCGCCCGCGCCGCCTGCACGCGCGCATCGATGCTGACACCTTGTCTGATATTCGCGGAGCTCTGCCTCAACGAGCGCGTCGTGCACGCGCAGGTGCCGCAACCTGTCTGGCGCGAGCGAAGCGGGCCTGCTAGCTTGCCCTTAGTCACGGACCTCCGTTGGGCCATCTGTCTCCAAGTCAATGCATGTTCTGAGCGGCATGTTCTTCGAGCCTGTTCCACTGTGCGAATCTCCGTACTGCCAAGCCTGTTGTCAAAGCATCGCTATAGTTCATCAGACATGCCACATCTTGCAGAAAGCATCTTGTGACCAGATGTTGATAGAGTTATGGATAGGGTTAGGGCGGCTTGTCCTGGGACCCTGTTGGCATCTGCATGCATCAATGCATCTGCTTGGCGTAGGCCGCTCTTGTGGCGAGCGGGCGTGGTGCACTGCTGAGCAGCCACATCGTTATTTGCAACGAGTTCATCCGCTGCCTGCCGCCCTGGTCGGTACTGGTGCGACCTCAGCCGGTGGCCCCGGATTGTGTGCAGGCATGCATGCGTACAGGAGGCCTCCCTCCTGCTGTGCACCTGGCTGCAGAGGCCTGGCCTGCACAGGATGACATGAAGGCCTCTCCCAAGGACGCCGCGCGACGCGGGGGCCTGCTGCCGCTAGCTCTGGCAGCCGCGGAGGCAGCAGTGAGGCGCACGCCGGACATTTTGGGCGCCGATGTGGAAGTTGCGGCTCAGGCGCGCTCATACTCTGGCTCCAAGTCTGGCAGCTCTGGCAGCCGTGCGTGCTGGATCTGTTTGTAGCTGTGAGGCAGTTTGTGTGCTCTGCCAGTGTTACAGGCAGACTGCAGGCATGCCTGTCAAACCGGTCATCCTTGACGCAGCTGCGAGCGTGCAGGCGGTGGCTCAAGGAATGGACTTGGCGCTGGCCGTGGAATCTTCTAACACTGTCTCGCCGGCCGTGAAGGCGCTGCTCACATCGCTGGCAAGGTTTTTGCGGTGGCGGGCGAGCCTGGCAGTCTTATGCACACGACGCTGCTGGTGAGCCGCGCAGACTCCTGCAGCATCCCAACTGCCTGGGCAGCCGATGCTCAACATCGCGGGCATGTGATTCAACATGTAAGAGCTCGGCACAGGCCGCCTGTGACCTCCACTTCACATTTGGCAGGACGCGCTGGCGGCCCCGGTCCCAGACCAGTCGAGTTCAAAATCAAGCGCGCGGGCGATCAGACACGCCCTGCCAGCAGAGCTGCTGCCATATGCGGCGGCGCAGCTGCTGCCCCTCTGGCTCCTTCCGCCCGAGCGCGTGCGCGCGCTGGACCTCCCGCACCACACCTGGCAACTGTCAGACTTCCTGTCGGCGGTGCTGGTGAGGACACAGCTTTTCATCATTTGGCCTCTAGAGCACTGACTGTGCGCCGTCATGTCGAGGCAAGAGAATGGACCCTGTCTCTGCGGCTGCGCAGGGCGCCTGCGGCAGGCTGGTGGCGGACGATGTCCCGGAGGAGTGCAAGGCGGTGGTACTGGCATGCCCGGGCCTGGTGCCCTTTGTCACGGCGGCGCTGAACAAACTGACCGAGATCTGTGCGTGCTTGTCCTGCGTGCCCTGCCAACTGACGGGTTGGCAGGGTCTGAGGGACTCGCTGAGTGCTTATGCAGTGAATTCAATGCATTGATGGCGATGCGTGCGGTGTGTGCCTGCACACTTGCACACAGCTCTCAGGTTTGCCCATGCAGCGTGCGGCCCTGAGCATGGTGCTCTCACTGGGGGGCTACATACATGCCTGCCAGGTGATTTGCACACCCATTATTTGCAAGCAGGGCAATTGTCATGTCCAGCAGGGTACGTTGCAAATGGGCCGCCGGGCGTGCCCGCCACAGGCTGCGGAGAGGCCAGCGGCGACGAGGGCAGCCCACTTGAGGACAGGGACTTGAGTGCGGAGCAGGCAGGCTTGCGCGCGCTGCGCGGCATCGCAAAGCTGGGCGGTGCGTCGCGCGCGCTGGCCCTGGCGCTCGCGCGCGCCGGCGCGCTGGGCGCAGCCATGCGCCTGGCGGAGCGCTGTCCATGCGCGCACCTGGCGCCCCAGCCTGGGAAGGAGGCAGGACTCGCGTTCAGCCTTGTGCAGGATGTGCTGCACGCCATGCGGCCGCATCTAACGGAGGTGCGCGTGCGCTGTGCTGCTCTGCTGCCAATTGTCAATTCAGCACAGGCGAAGGTCGGGATGTAGAGGCGGGCAGGGCAGAGGTGGGCTGTTAGACGTCATGCGACCTTGCAGTTGTTCTGCTTGTGCTTGCCTGCGCCCTGCACGCATGCTGCAGGCTTTCAGGCAGCACTTGCCCGCCTGCACAGGCCAATGATGACAGTCAGCCGGCGAGCGCTGCGGCGCTTGACCAGCTATGGACTATAGCGGACCACACTCCTGCTGCGGACAGCATTGCGCACTTTGAGGCCACCGTCGCGCCGCACATCACAGCAGAGGCCCTGTCGGAGGTCAGCCTGGAGGACCTGCGCCTGCAGACGACCGCGCTACACCCCGTGGGCTGCTGGAGCATGGGGTGCGCCCATGCAGCATGCGAGCGCTTTCAATGGCACGATAAAGTCCACTTCAGAGGAGAGGCCTGGCTCACGAGCATGCCGCGCCCGTGCAGGTGCCGCAACCTGTCCGGCGTGTCGGAGGCGGGCCTGCGGCTGCAGCTGTGCTCCGGCTGCAACACCGCGCGCTACTGCTCAGAGGATTGCCAGAGACGCGCCTGGCGCGCGGGCCACAGGGGCGCGTGCCGGCGCCTGGGAGCACGCGCCTGACAGGCGCGGCTGCCTGGCAGTCCCTGCTTGGACTGCCTGGCAGTCCCTGCAAGGCCCTCTGGGTACAGGCTTTTGGCAGTGTAAGGGGCGGCCGACTGCTTTGTCTGCGCTTTGTGCAAGAGAGTGAGGTGGGAGATGTGTGTTAGTGGTCAGGGGCAATTTCAAGTGGCGTGGCGAGCAAGGGCCTGCCCGGTGTGCGGCTGTGGCTGATCCTGGGTATGTGATGCGCTTGGGTGTCAACAGGGTGAGCTGTTCTATATTACTAGTTAAAACGGCTTGATGACAGCTGAGAAGCAGTGTGCCCTGCGTCAGGTCATAGCATGATGTTGGCTTAGCTGCAATACAAAGCTCACAGGGGAGCACTGAGCACGCAGTAAAGCCCCCTACAGGGACATTCATGCGCATGGGTTTGTGCGTCGCTTTGACATCGATTTTTTATCTATTTTTCCATTGGTTGAATCCCTTGTGTCAAAAACACAAGGGATTCCAGCAACAAAAGCTAGAAGGCAGAAAATCTGTAGTTATTCTTTTTTCAATGACCAGTAATTAAGTATGCTTACTATCGGACTTGAACCGACAATCAAAAAAGAAACAGTTTCCCCACTAGCTTTACCACTTTTCCACCCATGTTTCCACCCACGTTTCCACAACACCTCCACAGCAATGGGAAATGGCCGCCCCGCGAACATCAGCATTTGGCCACACCCACCAATTGGCAATGGCCTAGAAAAGTGGTCAACGGCCCAAAAAACAGGTGGTCTAATTATTTTTTGGCCTAACTCCCCACTAGCGTTGGTTTCCACCCACATATGTTGCCGCATAGGTCATATGCGCAATGACCAATCTACATTGGCCGCTAATGCCTAAAGTATCCTTTAAGGCTTAAAGTTTTCCTGGTTGAAACGGGCTACAGGACACAGCCTCCATTAGTTCCTCGTCAGAGCAAGGACGCCGCCAGACGGTATTAGGCCTCCGCCAGAAGGCCTAATATCTGTCATGTGGCCCCAAACGGGGCCTGGACACAGCAGCCCTAATCTGGCTGACATCAGCGCACACTGTTACATGCACCGGGCTACAACGACACTTGATGCGTCGCAAGAGCTTCATAGGTGCTGTGTACTTCAACAATGTGCGCACTGGCCAGCCTGCCGGCCAGGGCTGCCGCGCGGGTCAGAGCACTCGAGGCGGGGGCCCCAGAGCTGGCAGCCGCTGCGGCGGGCCCTCTGCGCCTGGTCGACTTGCTCAGTCTCAATGCAGCAAGTCTGCTGGGCCCTCTGCTTGTACCTGAGCTCTTTCAGGCGGCATCAGTGGAGGGCGGCATGACGCTGCGCGAGGCGAGGCTTGTGTATGAGGGCGCAGGCGCAGCACTTGCCACGATCATAGGCTTTGCCAGGCGCCTTGTGTGGCGCGATCTGGCTGCTGCTCAAGAGCTCTCTGCGAGAGCGATGGAAAGCTTGCAGAAAGTTGTCGGACGCACGATTATTACCTTGGGCCTCTTGTTGGACTGCCCGTTCCATGTATATGAGGGGCCTCAGCGCCGCACGGCCGTCCGGGAAGCCGCCAAGAGGTGAGCGTGCGCGATCACCACCATATCTGCCTGTAGCTTGGCGTACGCAGTTGTGAGAGCCTTCATCGGCTGAACCTGGCCCCAGCTTATGCGGTGTGCCTGTGTGCACTCAGGTTTGTTGAATACGACGTGTTTGGTCTGGCTACTGGCCTGGCCGTGTCCTGGGCAGTGCTGGCAGCCAGCAGCCAGCACAGCCTGGACCTAAACTACCCGGCCTGCGGGCGGCTCTTGAGCAATGCACGCATGCTGCTGCAGGTGCGCATAGGCTGTACGCCTCGCGGCCGATGCCGCGCAGGCTGCTCTGCAGAGGCTGGCTGCGCGCCGCGCAGGTGGTCTCAGACTGGAGCCTGGCCGATGAGTCGGAGGAGTGGGGCGCGCCGGCCATGCCCCGGTCTGCCGTCCTGGCGCAGTTCTTCCCCCGCCTCGCCAAAGTGGTCATGTGGCTGGCCAGCGCCCCCGCACCCCTGCCGCGCAGCCTGCCTGCGCCGACCGCGGCACTCTTCCGCGAGATCAGTCTCGCGCTCTTCACTCAAGTGCGCACGGTCGCGCGTTCCTGTAACTGCCACCCAATCGACTGAGCACGTGGCACATCTTTTGCCGGCCTATGCAGCACCTATGCACCGCGGCGGAGCTCTACGAGGCGCTGGGCGCGCGCGGCGAGGCGCCGCATGCCGCGTACCTGAAGACTTTTTGCGGCACTGCCCAGGGCAATCTCCTGATCCATGTCATGGAGCAGGCTCTCCCCGGCGGCTGCGGTGCGCCTATGGCGCGATTGGGCGGCCGTGCAGCCTCTGGCTCGCACCGTTTGGTCGCAAGTGTGCGCCTGCAGGGGTTGAGAGCTGCGTGCAGTGTCGCAGACGGCCCAGACGTTGCTCTGGTCACGAGCAAGCTCAGCATCGAGCATGCGATAGCAGCGCGTGCGGCGCTGCTCGAGCCCGGCGCAGATCCGCTCGACCCGGAGGTTGAACAGCGGCTACTGGCCCTGCTGGTTGACCGGGCGATCCCGCTCTTGCTGCGCTGCTTGCAGAGGTGGTACAGCGGTGCGCGCCGCCTTGCTAGATCTTGTGTGTTGCTCGCTTGGCTGCATTGCTCATCTCCGTGCACTCCAGCAAAGCATATCTCTTTTTTCAAGCCCTGAACGTGCGCTGGCTGGTATCACATGCAAGCCTTTCATGCCTACGTATGCCGGTCATTGGTCAGCTATTCATCCTTCCACGTGCCGGCAGCCATGTGGTCCCTTGCATGTTGAGTGAGATTTTCCCTCTGATCGCGCTTAAGGGTGAGGCACTGTGCATATTGGTGCTGATGCTGTTTCAGGACACGCTCACAACTCATCTGCTTTCATTCTGCAACTGCGCAACCATGTTTGCTTTGCTGCAGGCCAACGGCAAGGCATGGATGTCCTTCCGACCGGTGCGTGCGGCAGCGTGCTGGGCAAGCTGCTCAGGTGCCAGATATGCAAGCACGTGCCTGGGAGGGAGCGCATACGCAGCATGCGGTACCTGTACACCATGCTGCAGTGGGCGTCGCAGCGCACTGCAGAGCAGGTGCGCGCACGAGTGGAACGCACGCCTCATGTGTCGCGAGCAGGTCATGTGCAGCTTGTACATCATTTGCAGCTCGTGCATCAGTTGTTGATGCGCTAGCTTGCACTAGATTACGGACCTCCATCTTTGCCGGTCGTGCGTTTCTTAGGCGACTTGCGTTTTCAAGCCGTATTGATCTGCGCATCTGTGCACTGCAGTGCCTGACGTCATGGGAGCGCTGTTCTAAATCAGCGCAGGCTGGACACGCCAGGCCAACATGGTGCCCCCGACATGTCTATATCTTGCAGGGGCACTTGTCGGTCTGTTATGCTGGCAGTTGTCCTGGGAGCCTGTTGCCGCTTGCATGCGTCACTATACCTGCTTGGCGCAGGTTTCTGACGAGGCGAGCGGGCATGGTGCACCGGCGAGCAGCCTTGCTGTCTGCAGTGAGATCATCCGCAGCCTGCCGCCCTGGTCCGTACTGGTGCGGCCTCAGTTGGTGGGCCCCGATAGCTTGCAGGCGTACTGGAGGTCGCCCTCTGCTGTCCACTTGGCAGCAAAAGCCCGGCCTGCACAGGATGACATGAAGGCCTCTCGCATGGACGCCGAGCGGCGCGAGGGCCTGCTGCCGCTCGCTCTGACAGCCGCGGAGGCAGCGCTGAGGCGCGCGCCAGACATCACGGGCACTGATGACGAAGCTGCGGCTCTGGCGCGCTCATGCTCTGGCACCAAGTCTGTGAGCTCTGACGGCCGTCCGTGCTGAAGCTCATGCAGCTGTATGGCAGTTGTTGTGCTCTGCTAGTGTTACAGCGCAGGATGCGCGCATGCCTGTTACAGCCCGTCGCCCTTGACGCAGCCGCCGGCGTGCAGGCAGTGGGTCATGCAGTGGACTTGGTGCTGGCTGCGGGCTCTGTCAGCGTTGCGCCAGCTGCAAAGGCGCTGCTCACATCGCTGGCAAAGGTTTTTGCTGTGGCGGATGTGCCACTCTCTCTGAACACCGCGCTGTTGGTGAGCCGCGCCGGCTCCGCAGCACCCTAGCTGCCTGGGCAGCCGATGCTGCACACCACGCGTGAGGTGTTTTGAGAGAGCCTGGCAGAGCCCTCCTGTGACCTACGCATCGACATGCGGCAGGACACGCTGGCGGCCCCGGTCCCAGACCAGTCAGATTTGGGTGCGAGCGTGCGGCCGGCCGTACCCAGCCTGCCAGCAGAGCTGCTGTCGTATGCGGCGGCGCAGCTGCTGCCCGTCTGGCTCCTCACGCCTGGGCGCGTGCGCGGGCTGGACCTCCCGCAGCGCAATCGGCGTGTCCGCACCGACGAAGTGTCAGACTTCATGTCGGCGGTGCTGGTGAGTGTGCGGCCTGCCACTGGTGTGGCCGCTTGAGCACCGACTGTGCTATGCGTCATGTTGACAGGAGAAAGAATGCCCGGATGCTGTCTCTGCGGTCGCGCAGGGCGCCTGCGGCAGGCTCGTGGCGGGCGATGTTCCGGAGGATTGCAAGGCGGTGGTGCTGGCGTGCCCGGGCCTGACGCCCTTCTTCGTGGCGACGCTGGACAAGGTGGCCGAGCTCTGTGCGTGCCTTTCCGAATTGCCCTGCCAGGTTGGGAGTCGGCAGGGTCCAAAGGAGTTGATGTGTGCTTATGCAGTTGAATATAGCACACTGACAGCGATGTGTACATGAATGCTTCCACACTTGCGCACAAGGGCTTCAGGTTTGCATATGCAGTGTGCGGCCCTAAACAGGGTGCTCTCACCATGGGCTGACAAGCAGTGGACATGCCTAAGCATGTGGACATGCGTGACACCCATTGCACACCCACTCTATGCATGCGGGGCAGTCGTTATGTCCAGCGGGGCACATTGCAGGTGAGCCGCGGGAGATGCCCGCCACAGGCTGCGGAGGGGCCAGCGGCGATGGGGGCAGCCCATGTGAGGGCAGGGCCGGGGATGCGGAGGCAGTCATGGTCGCTCTTCGCGGCGTCGCACGGCTGGGCGGCGCGTCGCGCGCGCTGCGCCTGGCGCTCCTGCGCGCCGGCGCGCTGGGCGCCCTCATGCGCCTGGCGGAGCGCTGTACATACGCACACCTGGCGCCTTGGACCGGGGAAGAGGGAGCACTTGTGCTCCGCCTTGTGATGGATGCTCTGCACGCCATGCAGCGCGTGCGCACAGAGGTGCGCATGCGCTGCATTGCTCCGCTACCAGTTGTCCTAACCAGCACAGGCCGAGGTTGCATGTAGGGGCGGGCGAGGCAGCGGTGGGCTGTCAGACATCGAGCGGCCCCCCTGTGTGTGCTAGCAATTGTTCTGCTTATGTTTGCCTGCGCCCTGCACGCATACTGCAGGGTTCCAGGCAGCGCTTCGCCTGCCTGCACAGGCCCATGATGACGGCCAGCCGGCGAGCGCTGCGGCTCTTGACCAGGCCACTGTCGCGCCGCGCTTTGAAGCAGAGGCCCTATCGGAGCCCAGCCTGGAGGACCTGCGCCTGCAGGCGCCCGCGCTGCACCCCGTGGGCTGCTGGGGCACGGGGTGCGCCCATGCCGCATGCGGGTGCCTTGGACATTGCGACAAATTTACCTAGAAGAGGAGAGGCCCGGTTCATGAGCGTGCCATGCCCGCGCAGGTGTCGCAACCTGTCCGGCGTGACGGAGCTGGGCCTGCGGCTGCAGCTGTGCTCCGGCTGTAACACTGCGCGCTACTGCTCTGAGGCGTGCCAGAGAGCCGCCTGGCGCGCGGGCCACAAGGGCGCGTGCCGGCGCCTGCAAGCGCGCGCCTGACGGGCGCGGCTGCCTGGCAGTCCCTGCTTGGACCGCTCCCAAGGCCCTCTGGGTGCAGGGTTTGGCAGTGTGCGGGGCGGGGGAATGCTGTTTCAGTGCTTTGCGCAAGAGGATGAGGTGTGATGTGTGTGTGTGTTTTTTTTCAGGGGCGGAGCGGCTCGCCTGGCGTAGCGAGCAGGGGCCTGCCTGGTGTGCGGCTGTGCTGCTCCTATATATGTGATGCGCCTGGTTCTCAACTGGGTGAGATGGTCTGTACTAGTAGCTAAGAGTGGCCTGTGGAAAAGTTGCACGAGTTGTGCATGACATAAGCAAGTGCCTGAGATGGGACCGGCGTGGCCACATACTTGCTGCATGCGCCACAGCACGCTTGTTTCAGCGTCCGGCATGTTGCACTGAGTACCTGGCTGTTCACACGGAATACGCAGTGCTTTTTGCGCATGCATGCAGACTGGGGAAAGCATTGCCCATGCACCAGGTGCCCTGCATCAGGTCATAGCATCAGGTCGTGTACGAATATTGTTGCAGCAACTCTGAGCAAGAACAAAGGTCATAGGCGCGCTGACCACTTGTCATCAGCCTCCAACTTCTAATTATTGTTATAGCAGGCTGGAACGGGCTTTTCACATTTTTTATGCTTATGCGAACAGCCTCCATTAACGAGTCAGGCCAACTCTGGCGGAGCCTATCTCATGTGGCCCCAAACGGGGCCTGCTGCGTCCAGGCACTCGCAGCCCTAGTCTGGCTGACATCGCACGCTGTTACATACGTGCGCTGTTACATACGTGCGCAGCTCATACAAGGACAGTAGGTGCATCGAAAGAGCTTTCTAGGTGCTGTCTACTTCTAGAATGTGTGCACTGGCCAGCCTGCCGGCCAGGGCTGCTGCGCGGGTCAGGGCACTCGAGGCGGGGGCCCCAGAGCTGGCAGCCGCTGCGACGTGCCCTCTGCGCCTGGCCGACTTGCTGAACCTCAATGCAGCAGCTCTGCTGGGCCCTCTGCTTGTGCCTGAGATGTTTCAGGCTGCATCAGTCGAGGGCGGCATGACGCTGCGCGAGGCGAGGCTCGCTTATGAGGGCGCTGGCGCAGCAGTTGCCGTGCTGATCAGCTTTGCCAGGCGTCTCGTGTGGCGCGACCTGGCTGCCGCTCGAGGTCTCTCCACAGGAGTGATGACAGTTTTGCAGAGACTTGTTGCACGGGCGCTGGAGACGCTGGGCCTTTTCTTGGCCTGCCCGTTCCACGTTTTTGAGGGGCTTGAGCGCCGCACGGCCGTGCGCGAGGCTGCCGAGAGGTGAGCTTGCGCGATCACAACTTCACATGTCTGTAACTTGGCGTGTGCAGCTGTGAGAGCCTTCATGGGCTGAACCTGACCCCAGCTTGTGCGGTGTGCCTGTGTGCGCTCAGGTTCGCAGAATACGACGTGTTTGGCCTGGCTACTGGCTTGGCCGCGTCCTGGGCAGTGCTGGCAGCGACCAGCCAGCACAGCCTGGAGCAAAACTATCCGGCATGTGCGCAGCTCCAGGATTATACAGGGAGGTTGCTACAGGTGCGCGCAGGCTGCATGCCTCCCGGCCCGCCACCTCGCGCAGGCTGCTCCGCAGAGGCTTCGCGCCGCGCAGGTGGTCTCGCACTGGAGCCTGGCCGACGAGTCTGAGGAGTGGCGCGAGCCAGCCATGCCCCGGTCTGCCGTCCTGGCGCAATTTGTCCCCGGCCTCTCCAAAGTGGTTGTGTGGCTGGCGAGCGCCCCGGGGCCCCTGCCGCGCAGCCTGTCTGCGCCGGCAGCGGCAGCCTTTCGTGAGAACCGTCTCACGCTCTTCGCCCAGGTGGGCGCGGTTGCGCGTTCCTGCAACGGCCGCCCGATCCAGTGAGCATGCGATTGACCATGTTCCGGCCTTGTGCAGCACATATGCACCGCGGCGGAGCTCTACGAGGCGCTGGGCGCGCGCGGCGAGGCGCCGCATGCCGCGTACCTGAAGACCTTCTGCGGCACCGCCCAGGGCGATATTCTGCTGCATGTCATGGAGCTGGCGCTCACCGGCGGCAGCGGTGCGCCCTTGGGGCAGTCGGGCGGCCATGCAGTCCCCGGATCGTACCATATGGCGGCAATAACGCCGGCAGGGACTGAGCTGCGCGCAGTCTCGCAGCCCGCTCGGACCTCTATCTGAACATGAGCAAGCTCAGCATTGAGCATGCGCTAGCAGCGCGCGCGGCGCTGATCGAGCCCGGCGCTGATCCGCTCGATCCAGAGGTTGAGCAGCGGCTACTGGCCCTGCTGGTCGAACGAGCACTCCCGCTGTTGCTGCGCTGCTTGCAGAAGTGGTACAGCGGTGCGCGTCTCGTTGCCCATATCTTGTGTATTGCTCGCTCGCCTGCACTGCTCATCCCTCGCACAAAAGGAAAGCATGTTTTCCAAGCTCAAGCCAGCCCTGCATGTGCGCTCGCTGATATCACATGCGCGCCGTTTTGCCCAGGCATGCCGTTGATGGGTCAGCACTTATTCGTCCGTGTGCCGGCAGCCATGTAGTCTCTGCATAATGAGTGGCTTGTTTGCCCTGATCAGCCGCTGTGCTTAGTTGCAAGGCACTGTGCAGATCGCTGTGCCGGTGCTGTCTCTGGTCATGCTCCCAAACAACTTGCTTTCAATTTTTGCAAGAGTTCCAACCATGTTTGCATCACTGCAGGTCGGCGGCAAGACTGCGATGCCCATCCGATCGGCCTGTGCGGCAGCGTGCTGCGCAAGCTGCTCACGTGCCAGGGGATCTGCAAACGCGTGCCTGGCAGGGAGCGCGTCCGCTGCATGCGCTACCTGTACACCATGCTGCTGTGTGCGTCGCAGCGCATTGCAGAGATAGTGCGCGCACGAGTGAACGTATGCCTCCTGTATCGCGAGCGGGGTCATGCGCAGCTCTTCCATCAGCTGTCCATGCCTGTCGTCATGGAAGCGCTGGGTTATTCGGAGTGCAGGTTGGACACGCAAGGCCACCGTGGTGCCCCCAACATACCTTGCATGAAGCAGTTGCCTGTCTGTTGAGCTAGGGACTTGGCTAGGCCCATGTCAGCGCTTGCATGCGTGCGAATACACCTGCTCGGCGCAGGCTGCTCCCGAGGCGGACGCGCGCGGTGCATCGCTGAGCAGCCTTATTGACAAATGCAATGAACTCATACGCTGCCTGCCGCCCTGGTCGGTGCTGGTGCGACCTCTGTTGGTAGCCCCCAAATGAGGGCCGGCATGCAGGCATGCAACAAGCCTTCCCTCTGCTGTCTCTCTGGCTGCTAAGGCCTGGCCTGCACAGGATGATATGAAGGCTTCTCGAAAGGACGCTGAGCGACGCGAGGGCCTGCTGCCACTCGCTCTGGCAGCCGTGGAGGCAGCGCTGAGGCGCGCGCCGGACGTGTTGTTGAGCCCCGCTGCCGAGGTTGCGGCTCAGGCGCGCTCATGCTCTGGCTCCAAGTCCATGGGCTCTGACGGCCGTGCGTGCTGAAGCTCATGCAGCTGCATGGCAGCTGAGTGCTGTTGCAGTGTCGCAGCATGGGGTTTGCAGGCTCGCCTGTTACAGCTCAACTTGACGCAACCGGCAACGTGCAGGCAGTGGCTCATGGAGTCAGCATAGCGCTGGCTGTAGGCTCTGTCAACAGTGTCCCGCCGGCTGCGAAGGCGCTGCTCACATCGCTGGGAAAGGTTTTTGCCGTGGCCGGCGTGCATGGCACCACCGTGCACACAGCGCTGTTGGTGAGCCGCGTCACTTCCCGCAGTTGGCGGCCGATGGCTGCACACTCCGCGCACATGAAGTCAGTTGTGAGAGCTTGGCAGAGCCCCAGTAACTGACATCACATGCGGCAGTTCGCGCTCATGGCCTCGGTTCCAGACCAGTCAAGTTCGGCTGCGAGCGCGCGGGCAGCCGGACGCGCCCTGCCGGCAGAGCTGCTGCCATACGCGGCGGCGCAGCTGCTGCCCCTCTGGCTGCTTTCGCCTGAGCGCGTGCGCACGCTGGACCTCCCGCAGCGCAATCGGCGTGTCCGCACCGGCCGTGTGTCAGACTTCCTATCAGCGGTGGTGGTGAGTTTGCGGCTTGTCACTGTTCGACCACTCGAGCACCGACTCTGCATGCGCCATCTATTGAGGCAAGAGAATGGACCCTGCGGCTGCGCAGGCCGCCTGCGGCAGGCTTGTGGCGGTCGATGGCCCGGAGGAGTGCAAGGCGGTGGTGCTGGCGTGCCCGGGCCTGGTGCCCTTCGTCGTGGCTGCGCTGGACAAGCTGGGCGAGCTCTGTGCGTGCCTGTCCGGCGTGCCCTGCCAATTGAGCTGGCAGGGTCCGAGGGGTTCGGTGTGCTTATGCAGCTGGATCCTATCACTGTCATGGATCCTGCTCACGTTGATGGCGATCCATCACGTTGATAGCGCCTCGAGCGATATATGCTTGCACACTTATGCACAAGGAACTCAAGTCCGCCTATGCAGTGTGCGGCCCTAGGCAGGCTGCTTCCACTGAGGGGCTACATGCATGTGAACACGCCTGGCCAGATACCATCACACATCCGGTATCTGCACGCGGAGCATTTGTCATGTATAGTGGGGCACATCGCAGGTGGGCCACCCGGCGTGCCCGCTACTGGCTACAGTGAGGCCAGCGGCGATGAGGGCAGCGCATATGCGGACAGGGCCTTCAGTGCGGAGCAGGCAGTCGTGGGCGCGCTGCGCGGCGCCGCACAGCTGGGCGGCGCGTCGCGCGCGCTGGCCCTGGCGCTCGCGCGCGCCGGCGCGCTGGGCGCAGCTGTGCGCCTGGCGAAGCGCTATGCCTGCGCGCGTCTGGCGCCTTGGACCGCGGAGGAGGCAGGTGTTGCATTCAGCCTTGTGCAGGATCTTATGCACGCCATCCGGCCGCATCTAACAGAGGTGCGCATGTGCCGCATTGCTCTGCTGCCAGTTGTGCTAACCTGCACAGGACGAGCTCTGGTAAAGGGGCGGGCGAGGCAGAGGTGAGCTGTTAGACGTCGAGCGGCCCCTGTGTATGCCTTGCAATAGTTCTGCTTGTGCTTGCCTGCGCCCTGCACGCATGCAGGCTTCCAGGCAGCGCTTCGCCCGCCTGCACAGGCCATTGAAGACTGTGAGCCAGCCCGCGCTGCGGTGCTTGACCAGCTACGGGCTATAGCGGACCACACTACCGCTGCGGACAGCTTTGCGCACTTTGCGGCCACCGTTGCTTCCCACATTGCAGCAGAGGCCCTATCGGAGGCCAGCCTGGAGGACCTGCGCCTGCAGATGCCCGGGCTACGACCTGCAGGCTGCTGGAGCATGGGGTGCGCCCGTGCCGCATGAAGTTGGAATGGCGCACATTACATTGTGCGCTCAAAACCAGAGCCCTGACAGGCATGCGCGCCGGGCCCGCGCAGGTGCTGCAACCTGTCCGGCGTGTCGGAGGCGGGCCTGCGGCTGCAGCTGTGCTCCGGCTGCAGCACCGCGCGCTACTGCTCAGAGGCCTGCCAGAGAGCCGCCTGGCGCGCGGGGCACAAGGGCGCGTGCCGGCGCCTGCGAGCGCGCGCCTGACAGGCGCAACTGCCTGGCAGTCCCTGCTTGGTTTGCCTGGCAGTCCCTGCAAGGCCCTCTCAGTACAGGGTATTTGGCAATATGAAGGGCGGGCGACTGCATTGTCTGCGCTTGTGGCAAGAGAGTGAGGTGGGAGATGTGTGTTAGTGGTCAGGGGCAAATCCACTGGCGTGGCGAGCAAGGGCCTGCCCGGTGTGCGACTGTGGCTGATCCTGGGTGATGCGCCTGGGTCTCAACAGGGTGAGATGTTCTGTATTACATATAAACTGGCTTGGTGACAACTGAGAAGCAGTGCATGGCATGGCCAACGGCCTGAGCAAGGACCGGCGTGGCCACGTGCCCCGCTCTGCATGCGCCACGGCACGCTTGTTGCGCAGAGCCTGTTGCGCATGCATGCATGCTGGGCACGCATTTCCCATGCTTCTTCCGCATGCTTCCTTCCTTGAAGTGCCCTGCGTCAGGTCAAAGCATTATGTCGTGTACACATATGTTGCCGCAAAGGTCATATGCGCGCTGACCAATCTTCATTGACCTCCAACGCCGAAAGCAACCTTTAAGCTGGTTGAAACGGGCTTGCACTTCTGCACACAGCCTGCTTTAATTCCTCGTCAGGAGCAAGGAGGCCTGATGTCATGTGGGCCCAAACGGGGCCTGGACACAGCAGCCCTAATCTGGCTGACATCAGTGCACGCTGTTACACCGTGGCTACAAGGACAGTTGATGCGTCGCAAGTGCTTCCTAGGTGCTGTGTACTTCAAGAATGTGTGCACTGGCCAGCCTGCCGGCCAGGGTTGCCGCGCGGGTCAGAGCGCTCGAGGCGGGGGCCCCAGAGCTGGCAGCCGCTGCGACGTGCCCTCTGCGCCTGGTCGACTTGCTGGACCTCAATGCAGCAGTTCTGCTGGGCCCTCTGCTTGTGCCTGAGCTCTTTCAGGCTGCGTCTGTGGAGGGCGGCTTGACGCTGCGCGAGGCGAGGCTCTTCTACGAAGGCGCTGGCGCAGCGGTTGCCTTGCTGGTCAGCTTTGTCAGGCGCCTCGTGTGGCGTGACCTGGCTGCTGCCCAAGGGCTCTCCACAGGAGAGATGTCAACCTTGCAGAGACTTGTCGAACGGGCGCTGGAGACGCTGTGCCACTTCTTGGCCTCCCCATTCCACGTCCCTGAGGGCCCTGAGCATCACACGGCCGTGCGCGAGGCTGCCGAGAGGTGTGCTTGCGCAATTGCAACTTCACATGCCTATAACTTGGCGTGCGCAGCAGTGAGAGACTTCACTGGCTGAACTCGGCCCCAGCTTACGCGGTGTGCCTGTGTGCGCTCAGACTCGCAGAATACGACGTGTTCGGCCTGGCTACTGGCCTGGTGGCGTCCTGGGCAGGGCTGGCGGCGAGCAGCCAGGACAGCCTGGAGCAAAATTTTCCGGCCAGTGCGCAGCTCCAGATGTATGCAGGCACGCTGCTGCAGGTGCGCGCGGTTATCACGCGTGTTCACGGCCGGCCACCTCGCGCAGGCTGCTCCGCAGACGCTGCGCGCTGCGCAGGTGGTCTCGTACTGGAACCGGGCCGATGAGTCGGAGGAGTGGGGCGCGCCGGCCATGCCCCGGTCTGCCGTCCTGGCGCAATTCCTCCCCGGCCTCGCCAGAGTGCTCATGTGGCTGGCCATCGCCCCGGGACCCCTGCCGCGCAGCCGGTCCGCGCGGGTGGCGGCAACCTTTCGCAAGACCAGTCTCATGCTCTCCGCCCAGGTGGGCATAATTGCACGCACTTCCTTGCGACTGCCGCCTAATCAATCCAAGCATGCGACTGAGCATGCCAAAAAGCTAGTTCTGGCCTGATGCAGCACATATGCGTCGCGTCGGAGCTCTACCGGCTGCTCGACGCGCGCGGCGAGGCGGCGCATGCCGCGTACCTGAAGACCTCCTGCGACGCCGCCCAGGGCGACCTCCTGATCCACGTCATGGAGCAGGCGCTCCCCGGCGGCTACGGTGCGCCCTTGGGGCAGTTAGGCGGCCGTGCAGTCTCCGGGTCGCACCGTCCGGCGGCACTTGCGCTTGCAGGGACTGAGCTGCGTGCAGTCTCGCAGCGCGCTCAGACCTTGATATGGACTCAAGCATGCACAGCATCGAGCATGCGCTAGCAGCGCGTGCGGCGCTGCTCGAGCCCGGCGCAGATCTGCTCGACCCGGAGGCTGAGCAGCGCCTATTGGCCCTGCTGGTCGACCGGGCGCTCCCGCTCCTGCTGCGCTGCTTGCAGAAGTGGTGCAGCGGTGCGCGTCGCCTTGCTAATACTATTGCGTTGCTTGTTTGGCTGCACTGCTCCAAACCCCTTGCACTCAAGTTCAAGCATGCATAATTTGCATGCATAATTTTATCCCAGCCAGCCCTGCATGTGCGCTGGCAAATATCACATGCACGCCTTTCTTGCCTAGGCATGCCGCTGGTTGGTCAGGTATTATCCTTTCACGTGCCGGCAGCCATGTACACCCCTGCATGGTGAGTAGGCGGGTTGCCTGATCTGCCGCTGTGCTTACGGGTGTGCCTACACCCCGAAGCAGTGCCGCTGTGCAGGTCATTGTGCTGAGCCTTTCAGAGGACATCATCCAGAATGGTTTGCTTGCCATTTTGCACTGTTCCAACCACCTTGGCTCTGCTGCAGGCCAGCGACAAGACTTGGGTCTTCACCTTCTCCTGCGCAGCACCGTGCTGGGCAAGCTGCTCAATTGCTGGGAGATCTGCAAGCACGTGCCTGGGAGGGAGCGCATTCGCAGCATGCGCTATCTTTACACCATGCTGCAGTGGGCGTCGCAGCGCGGTGCAGAGGTGGTGCGCACACGAGCGGAACATACGCATCCAACATGCGAGCATGTTTATGCGCAGCGTGTCCAACAGTTGTGGCAGCTTGTAAGCCTGCCCTATGTTACGGACCTTTGTTAAGCCATCCGCATACAAATCATTGCATTTTTTTTTGCAGCAGATTTCTCAAGCCTGTATTTTTAATTCTGTACACCTCCGCACTGCAAAATGTGTTGTCATGGGATTGCCATTGTTCATCAAAGCAATTGCCGTACATGCTGCATGTTCATCAGCTGCAGGAAGCAGATGTCTTGAGAGCAGATGTTGATATGGCGAGGGGTAGGGATAGGGCTGCAGGTCCTGCGACCCTGCTGGGATTTGCTTGCGTCAGTGCGCCTGCTTGGCGTAGGCCGCTTTTGTGGCGAGCGGTGCACCACGACCGCTGCCCAGCCATGTCATCATATTCAAAGAATGCAACGAACTCGTCCGCTGCCTGCCGCGATGGGAAATACTGGTGCGACCTCAGCCGGTGGCCCCAGTTGTGTGCAAGCATGCGTGCGTTCAGGAGGCCTTCCCTCAGCTGCGCACTTGGCTGCAAAGGCCTGGCCTGCACAGGATGATGTGAGGGCCTCCCGCGAGGACGCCGAGCAACGCGAGGGCCTGCTGCCGCTCGCTCTGGCAGCCACGGAGGCAGCCCTGAGGCGTACAAGAGACATTTTCAGCATTGCTGCCGACGTGGCTACTCAGGCGCGCTCATGCTCTGACTCCATGTCTGTGAGCACTGACGGCCGTGCGTGCTGGAGCTCATCCAGCTGCATGGCAGGTGTGTGCTCTGCCAGTGCTACAGGCAGACTGCAGGCATGCCTGTTACAGCCCATCACCCTTGACGCAGCCGCCGGCGTGCAGGCAACCGCTTATGGATATGAAATGATGCAGGCTGCGGGCTCTGACGATATTGTTTCGCCGGCGGCGGTGCTGGCTGCGAAGGCGCTGCTCATATCGCTGGCAAAGGTTATTACAGTGGTGGGCTTGCCACTCTTCATGCAAACGACGCTATTGGTGAGCCGCGCCGGCTCCACAGCTGCCTGGGCAGGCGATGCTGCACACCGCGCGCACGTGAAAGGCATTGGCAAAGCTCGGCAGAGCCCGCCTGTGACTTCCATGTCAACATGCGGCAGACTGCGCTGACGGCCCCCATACCAGACCAATCAAGTTCGTCTGCAAGCGCGGGGGCCGCCGGACGCGCCCTGCTGGCAGAGCTGCAGCCATTCGCGGCAGCGCAGCTGCTGCCCCTCTGCCTCCTTCCGCCTGAGCGCGTGCGCGCGCTGGAACCCCCGCACCGCAACTCGGACGTTGCAGACTTCCTATCGGCGGTGCTGGTAAGTATGCAGCTTATTGTCGTTCGGCCTCTTGAGCACTTACTGTGCGCGGTGTGAGAATGGAATGAAATCTGGAGCCTGTTTCTGCGGCTGCGCAGGCCGCCTGCGGCAGGCTCGTGGCGGGCGGCGTCACAGAGGAGTGCAGAGCGGTGGTGCTGGCGTGCCCGGGCCTGGTGCCCTTCGTCGTGGCGGCGCTGGACAAGCTGGCCGAGCTCGGTGCGGGCTTGTCCGGGTACCCTGCCACGTTAAGATTGGCAGGGAGGCGTTGTGTCCATGTGGATTTAGGTTGAGCACAGTGATGGCGACTCGTGCGGTGCATGCATGCATGCTTGCACACAGGAAGTTTTGCCATGCAGCGCGTGGCCCTATGGGCAGGGTGCTCCCACCGAGGGGCTACATGCATGTGGACATGCCTGACCAGGTGGCATGGTGACATTTTCGCACACCCATCAGTTCCATGCGCGGCACTTGTCATGTCCAGCTTGTCATGACCAGCGGGGCACATCGCAGGTGGGCCGCCGGGCGTGCCCGCCACAGGCCGCGGAGAGGCCAGCGCCAGTGAGGGCAGCCCATTTGAGGACAGGGACATCAGTGCGGAGCGGGCAGTCTTGCGCGCACTGCGCGGCGTTGCACAGCTGGGCGGCGCGTCGCGCGCGTTGGCCCTGGCGCTCGCGCGCGCCGGCGCGCTGGGCGCAGCCATGCGCCTGGCGGAGCGCTGTCCATGCCCGCACCGAGCGCCCCAGCCTGGGGAGTAGACAGGACTTGCGTTCAGCTTTGTGCAGCTCGTGCTGCACGCCATGCGGCCGCATGTGACAGAGGTGCGCACGCACCGCGTTGCTCTGCTGCCAGTTGTGCTGATTAGCACAGGCTGAGATCAAGTGTAGGGGCGGACGAGGCAGAGGTCTGCTTTTAGACGTCGAGCGGCCCCGGTGTATGCCTTGCAATTGTTCCGCTTGTACTTGCCTGCGCCCTGCACGCATGCTGCAGGCTTCCAGGCAGGCTTCCAGGCAGCGCTTTGCCTGCCTGCACAGGCCCTTAATGACATTCAGCCGGCGAGCGCTGCGGCGCTTGACCAGCTGTGGACCACAGCGGACCACACTACCGCTGCGGATAGCATTGCGAGCTTCGAGGCCACCGTCGCGCCGCACATTGCAGCAGAGGCCCTGTCGGAGGTCAGCCTGGAGGACCTGCGTCTGCAGGCGCACGCGCTGCGCCCCGTGGGCTGCTGGAGCATGGGGTGCGCGCCCGTGCGGCATGCCGGTGCTTGGAACGTCGCGACAACGTGCGGATATGACCAGAGCCCTGACAGACAAGCGCGTTGGGCCCGCGCAGGTGCTGCAACCTGTCCGGCGTGACGGAGGCGGGCCTGCGGCTGCAGCTGTGTTCCGGCTGCAACACCGCGCGCTACTGCTCTGAGGCGTGCCACAGAGCCGCCTGGCGCGCAGGGCACAAGGGCGCGTGCCGGCGCCTGCGAGCGCGCGCCTGACAAGCGGCTGCAGGGGCAGGTAGTGCATGTCTTCGACAGGTCAGGCCATGTGGGGGAAGCGTACCACAGATGACAGGCAGGGCCGCTTGGCAAAGCCCCGCAGGAGCCGCCCCAAATCACTCTTATGCAGGCGTCTCTGAAGTGAGTGCAGCTGGTGTTGCGTCTAGTGCGCTTACACACAAACACCTCAGCATATGTGCCGGGAGGCAGGAGCGCGTCTCCTCGAGCGTCATGGCAAGCTGTATGGCCTTGCCCAGTGCGCGCTGGTGCCCCTCGCCATGCGGCGTGAAGCGCCCCAGCTGCAGTAGCATGCACAACACTTTACGCAGAAGGGGTTGCTTGTCGCACTGCATGCAAGTGTAACTGCCCCGCTCCTTGTGCACACTGCCTGGACCATTGTGACAGGCTGCTTGTAATGATGTATCGATGATGGGAAGGCCCCCGAGCATGGTAAGCGGCAGCGCATGGTCGCATTTGCAGCCACGCTTGTCCAGCATGACTGCTTAAATATACTAGCTAGTTTTTGCACTTGTTGATTCAAGCCATGGGGTTGCAGGAGTCTGATGAGACTCCTTGAGTCGTGCAGCACCGCCAGCACCTTTCCCAGATTGGCGCGCCCTGTGCAAGAGGGAGTCCTGTGAGGGAGTGCCAGGCACCATGTACAAGCCTCGGGCCTAGGGAGCGCTTGCATTGCTGCCAATGCCGCCCGGCGCCTATTTATTCAGCGTACCAAGCGACTTGGTGGATAAGCAGCGCGCTGGTGAGTTTGCCAACTGAGCCCACAAGGTCATCAAGTTCCTGCTCTCACGGTAGTGTGGGTGTGAGTGTGGCGGCGCATGCACAGAGCACACTAACAAATACTAGCAGACAGGCAGATACGCAGTGTCGCGCAGCGCTTCCTCAGCGACATTTCATACCACCGCTGACTTGCTTCCTTGTGTATGGTGGGCAGAGGAGCTCGAGGTGCAGGCGAGCGACAAGTGGGACGAGTTCTACAGGCGCCACGCTGCGGCCTTCTTCAAGGACCGCAACTGGCTGGGCCGCGAGTTCCCTGAGCTGCTGGACGGGCCGCACACGCTGCTGGAGGCGAGCCCCCACGAGGGGCTGCGGCTCCCCGCACGCTGCGTGTAGGACCTATCGCAAGGCGCACACGCCAGCCTATTGAGCGCGCGTGTCCCCTGTCGCGGCCGTTTGGTCACCACAGAGCGCGCTTCAGCACTTCAGTATCCTCCCCGGCTCGAAGGCGGCTGCCCAGTCGCCCAGGGCAGCGCGCACGCGCGCAGGTCGGCTGCGGCGCGGGCAACACGGTGTTCCCGCTGCTGGCGGCCAACCCGCAGGCGCGCGTGTATGCGCGCGACTTTGCGCCGCGCGCGGTGGCGCTCGTGCGCGCGCGCGCGCGCGCCGCGGCGGGCCGCGCGACCGCGTTCGTCGCGGACGTCACCGTGCCGGGCGCGCTAGCGGGCGCCGTGCCGGCCGGCGGCGTGGACGTCTGCACGCTCGTCTTCGTGCTGTCCGCGATCAGCCCCGCGAAGATGCCGCAGGCGCGCTGGCTTTCCAGAGAAAGCTGACGGCCGCGCACTGCGCTTGTGTCTGTGCCGCTGCGTCCCGCTCCAGGCTGCTGCCGCGGGTGGTGGTGTCTTACGTGTCATGCCATGGAACGCTGCAGCCGTGGCCTGCCAGCGCTCTGCTGGGAGCGTAGCAGCGGCTCACAGGTGCGCCGCATAGCGTGTCGTCGCAAGACGCGCGGCGCATGGCTTGGCCCCTGTCAGTCTGCTACCCCTCAGCACGCTAGGCCTGCGCTTCGCTTTTCTGGCATGACGCGCCAGGTCCAGGCACAGCGCATACGTGGGGCGCGCTTGAATGCGGTGGCCCGGCCGGCTGCGCGCTCCCTCCGCCCTGTTAAAATTTGGCGCCAGGGGCGCGGCAGACTGCTGTGCGCGCCGCCGCAGGCGCTCCGCAACATTGCGGCCACGCTACGTCCGGGCCGCGGACGCGTCCTGGTGCGCGACTACGCGCGGGGCGACCTGGCGCAGGCGCGCCGCCCGTCCCCCCGCCACCCTGCACTCTTCCGCGCCAAGCGCTTCTGTGTGTCTTTTATCGAAGGCAGAATAATGCTATTATTACATGCGCAGCCATTGCGCTGCTATTGCGCTGCTGACCTCATGCGCGGCGCTCCCCCACACCCTGCTCTAAACAGAGTGCAAAAGACACGATGACGCCCTCGACGGCCACACAGCGTAGCAACATGCTGGGCCGCGAGCAGTCACCCGCACACTTGCGGGCCTGAGCGCCCTGCTGTGCGAGACCCCGCGCCCGCCCTGAGTGGCCCGCGCGCTGCACCGACGGGGCTGCCGCCGCCGCGGGCTCAGATTTTCATCACAATGGCCTTTGTCATTGTCCACGATATGATTGTCTAATTAGGCTGTTGCCAATGGCAGGAGCGGCTGGGCGGCCGGCGGCACGCGCAGCGCCTGGCAGGCGATTTCCATGTGCGCGGCGACGGCACGCGCGCGTTCTACTTCACCGAGGTGCGCGGACGCGCGCGTGCGCGCAGAGCGCGCTTGATACAGCGTCGGGGAGTGCCTGCGCCGCTGCTGCCCATCTACGCCCCGGTCTGCTCGCGGCCCAGGGGCCACTGAGACAGCATATGGCTGGCTCATGGCAGCTGCGAGCGTGCCGCAAGGCCGCCCGTGGCTGCCCCCACCTGTGTCGCCTGTGTCTCCATCAGTGACAGCCTTCCTTGCGCCTGTCACTATCACAGGTTTATCCCTGAACCTAATCAGCTCCTGAAGTCCGGACGGGGCCCAGGAAGGCCTGCGTGCGCTGTTCGAGGCGGAGGGCTTCGCCTGCGACGCGGTGGCCACGCGCGAGCTGCGCGTGGAAAACCGCGCACGCGCGCTCGCCATGGAGCGCCGCTGGGTGCAGGCCGCCTTCACGCTGCGAGGCCCGCCGCTCTGCGCGCAGGCGGGCGCCGAGCCGTGCGCGAGCGGCGAGCGCTGCGCCGGCCAGAGCCCCGAAGGGGCTGTCCCTGGGCAGCGCGGCGTCGGCGGCCGTGAACACCCGGTGCCATGCGGCTGCACAGGGTCTGGAGATCCTGGCGCTGGGCGGCCGGCTGCCGGAGACGCCGCTGCCGGAGCCGCCGGCCAGGCGGGCGCCTGCTGCGACGCAGCCGCTCAGAGCCAGGCGCCAGGGCACGCAACCCTGGGCGGCCGGGCGCCGGAGCGGCCGCCGCTTGATGCGCGGCCCCACCCTGCCGCACAGCGGGGTTGCGCAGGAGCGCCCGCCCTGCAAACGGCGAGCGCCGCAGCGCCAGCCTCGCACTGCAGCGACGCGGGCGGGCCGGCGGCTGCCGCGTGCGGCGTGCGCGACTCGGGCGCTGCAGAAGGGCCCGCGCGCGGCGCAGCGCTGGGTGCAGCGGGGGCAGCACCCGATGCCGCTGAGTGGGAGGCCGGCGCGGCGGACGGGCGCGGCGGCGGGGGCGACGGGGACGCCGGCGGGCTGAGCCTGGGCGCCCTGTTTGACGCCGGCGCGCCCGAGGAGGTCGAGGAGCTGGTGCGGGGCCCGCGTCTGACGATATGGTCGCCGTCGCCCACATCTGGTCCTGCCCGCGTAGACTTGTAGCCGCAGCCGTGCGGGTGTACCTGCGGCCGCCCGTTTGGCGCTCGGCATGTCTGCAACGCCGTGCCCGAGCGCCCTGTCGCATGCTGCGGGAGGCTGGTGAGGTGCTTGCTCTTCCGGTGGTCACACGCTCTGCTTGAGTGGCAGCATCGTTGAAGGCTAGGGAGCCAAAGGCGCGTGGTGCGGGCGGCGCGCAGCTGGACCTGGGCCCGCCGCTGGGCGCGGTCAGCGTGCGCAGCGTGTCGCGCGAGCACCGGCACACGCTCGCGCACACGGGCCTGATGCTGTGGGAGGCCGCGCCCGCGCTCGCGCGCCTGCTGCTCGCCTGCCCGGCGCTCTGCGCAGGTGCCCAACATAACCTAACCCCGACAAATACCCTAACCCTTACATAATTCTATGCCAGCTGACGTGCCGACGTGCTGACGTGCTGACGTGCAGCTGACGTGTTGACGTGCCGACGTGCTGTGCCGTGCTTGCATTCTGGAAGGCCCGGCCGGCGTGCCCGGCGTGCCATGCTGTGCAGGCTGCGGCTGGGCGAGGCCATCACACTGCACACCTCGCGACCTGGCTGTACCTTGCATCACGCCTGCTCTGGCGCCAGGCAAGCGCGTGGTGGAGCTGGGCGCGGGCGCGAGCCCGGCGGTCGCGCTGGCGGCGCTGCGCGCGGGCGCGGCGCGGGTGGTGGCCACCGACGGCAGCCCCGCCGCGCTCGCGCTGCTGGAGGCCAACCTGGCCGCGAACGCCGGGTGCGCGGGCGTCTGCGTGGGCGCGCCAACCATGCACAGGGCTGGGGTAGAGTTAGACTTACCCTACCCCTACCAAGAGACCGACTGACTGGAGGCCAACCTGGCTGCCAGCGCCGGGTGCGCGGGCGGCAGCGCGTCCGCATGGGCGTGCCAAGCATGTATAGGGTTAGGTTTGGGTTATGTCAACAGCTTAGGGCTAAGGTAATGCACCCTTGTCAAGAGCAACACACAGCCAAGCTGCACAGGAAGAGCATCACAGGCGCGGCATGACCCGGGGCGGAGGCGGCCAGGCGCGTGGTGGTGGAGCGCGCGCGGCTGCGGCGCCTGGCCTGGGCCGACGCGGCCGGCGCGGCCGGGCTGGCCGCCGACGCGCTGCGCGCGCCGCGCGCCGCGCCGCGCGCGCCGGCCGCGGCGGCACCCCCGGCCGCGCCCGCGGGCTTCGACCTGGCGCTGGGCGCCGACGTGGCGTACGTGGCGGAGGCCGTGCCCGCGCTGTTTGCGGCCGCCGCCGCGCTGCTGTCAGCGTCGCCCCAGGCGCGCTCTGGGGTCCTGCTTGCTGCAGGCCCTCTCGGACAGAGTTAGAACGTTGCGCCCTCCCTCTCATGCGGGGAGGCGGGCGCTGTTGCGCCGGTGCGGCGGCCGATGCGACTGCCGCTGTGCAGCCATACCCATGGGCCACATGTGGCGGCCGGGCCGGCCAACGCGGCAGTAGGCCCTTCCGCCCCGCTCCGCGCGCGCTGCCGCGAGCGTCGCTGCCGCCTTGCGGCGCAGGCGCGGCTGGTGCTGTGCCACGTGACGCGGAGGGTCACCGAGGAGGGCATGCAGGCGGCGGCGGCGGCGGCGGGCCTGCAGCCTGTGGCGCTCGAGGCAGCCGCGGCGGCCGCGGCCCAGCTCGCCCTGTCCGGCGCGCTGCGGCTGCTTGTGTTCAGCCGCACCCCGGCTGCACATGTCACTTGACACATGCAGGCGCCGCGCATGCCATGACAAGTGCCTGCTCAAAGCGTGCCGCAGCGGCAAACACGCCACTGTGCGGCAGGTCTGACAGTTTCTTGAACTGTCTGTCTTGGTCTGGCATGCCCACAGCACTGCCACGCCTGCCCTGGTAATAGGAAGCAAGGGATGTAATGAATGTTGACTTGCACATTCACGCATCCTGTATTTGTGGTGGATCTTGATGCAGAGCTACTCTGCTGATGATGAGGCGGCGCGGCACCTTCGGAGGATGTCACAACAGCCCAGCGCAGTCGTCAACCACACTGGACCAAAACAAGTGCATCTCCTGCAGACCGGGCGCTCAATAGACCGCCAAAGCTGGCAGGAAGCAGGGGAGGGCGCCAGCAACCCAGCCTGAATAACCCTGAGAGAGCCCCTCAACAACGTCAGCAGCCTGTCAGCCTGCAAGCAGCCTGCAAGAAAAGGGAAAGGTGATCACAACACAGGCGTGCATGCACACAAACCTCAGCAGACGTGCACGCTCGAGAAAGTGCATCCTTGCTGGCGACACGATACGTGTACACGCCCCCGCATCACCACTCCGTGCCTACCTGCCTACACAGCAGCTGGCTGTTACACACACGGGTTCCTTACTAGCAAAGCGCTCATGCCACACCGGAGCCGCCACAAGGCCGCAAGCACCGCTGCAGCCTCCTCCTGCCCAAGCATCCCCTCTCAGGCCTGCAGGAAGAGAGCGCAGACATGCACCCGCCATGCAAGCCACTCCTGCAACCCCAATCTCACCGGGTAAAGACCGCCGACTTCACACGCACCCGCAGCAGCCACCCAGAGCGCACTGGCAGCGCTCCGCAGGCGCCTGCCGGTAGCCGTCAAGGCCGCACAGCACCCGCCCTGGACCATACTACGGACGATTGCCCCGCTGCCGCACAGCAGCTGGCACGGCGGCGAGAGTGCGCTGCCCTGCCGGCCATACCAGCGGCGCCCTGCTGCACCTGAGGTCATGGCTCTCGGCGAGGCGGCTGGGCGGGCCGCCGCGGGGCCGCCCCCGCCGGCCGGCCGCGCGCGAGCGGGGCCTGGGCCCGGGCACCCCAGCAGGCCCGCCGGCGCGGCGCGCCCGCGTGCGTCGCGCAGCGCGCCGCGCGGCACGCGCAGCGCCGGCGCGGCCGCCGCAGGCTCGGCCCCGCGTCAGCGGTACTCAAAGGTGCCGAAGCTCTGGCAGCGCGGCGTGGCGCCCGGGCAGGACGCGTGCAGGTCCAGGCGCTGGAAGGGCGTGGAGGTGGGGTCGTAGTAGAAGCCCTCGATGCGCCCGCTCGCGCGCTCCAGGC
>JAABUV010001057.1_pt1 | contig 40438 bp, 37 predicted proteins | sample 5559971 | NCBI WGS metagenome assembly JAABUV01 (sample SAMN10711881, study PRJNA513362) | rock metagenome | isolation source: Antarctica rocks | place: Antarctica: Victoria Land, Knobhead nord | collected 2015-12-19 | reverse complement strand
GCGGCAGGAGGTGCTGAGCCACTGCCAGGACGAGCTGGCCGCGCTGGAGCCGGCGGAGGGCAGCGACCGGCGCCTGGCGGCGCGCCTGCGCGGCAGCCTTGCCGACCTGCTGCGCGCGGCCGCGGCGCCGCCGCGCACCCCCGGCGCCAAGGTGCGGGAGGCAGCTGAAGGGCTGCTGCGCGCTGTGAGGGCGCCGTGCGGCCTGCCGCACGCTGCCCCTGCGCAACTGTGTGTTGGGGACATTGAGCAAGGCGCACTAGGTGGGGGCGCCACTTGATAGCGCCACTTGGATTCGCATAGAGGCACACCCTGCGCACGCCCTGTGGTAAGAGCTGAGAAGGCGTTCAAGAAAAGCTCGTTGAGCTGACATGCCCAAGCGTGCATGCTGATGGCTGCTTTGCTGCGGTCATCTGAGGGGGGGAGGGGTGGGCAAAGGCCTATATATTGTGCTGTAGCACTGAGGCTGCGACGCGTGCACATGAAACAAGCGTCCCAGTGTCCAATCTGGCAGACCCGAAGGAACGGCAGACTCGAGTGCGAGTAGTGTGGTGCAGTGTGCATGCATGTTGAAGCATCGCCTTTAAATCAGGGAACCGCTGACGGCTCTGTGTGGTAGGGCACGGAGGGCGAGGGCGGCGAGCCGCGCCGTCGCAAGAGCCACCGCGGCGGCGGGCGCAAAGTGCGGCTTGTCCCTGCAGCCTGTGAGCTGTGTCCCTGCACTGGCAGGCGGCCTGCGTAGCGCTCTGCGCTCTGTACACCCCGACGTCGGCGCGCTCGCCCAATGTTCAAGTCAGAGTCGGCCTGGGCGGGCGAGCGTGCAGACCGCGCACTGCCCCTGCTTCTCAACAATTGCCCCGCTCTCCGTGACGTGCAGCGTTCACAGCGCTCTGTTGTGCCACAGCGCTGAGTGGACAGCCGGCTGCGCAGGTGCGCGAGCGCGAAGCGCGGGCGGCAGAAAAGCGCATCAACGAGGCAGCCGGCAGCGGCGGGCCTGGCGGCGGCGCTGGCCGGGTCGAGCACTTGGCAGAGCCGCCTGCAGGCGGGACCCCAGGCATGCAGGACCCCGAGGAGCAGGCGGAGGGCGCCGGCAACGCCCCGCCGGAGCCCCCCGGCGAGCGCCGGCGCAGCCGGCGGCGCGGGCGCGGCGGGCGCGGCGGCGGCCGTGACGGTGACGCGGGCGCCCCCGGCGGCGGCGCACGCGGCGACCAGAGCGGCGCCGAGCGCATGGTCGAGTCGCTCGTGTCATACTGATCGGCGATGTCGTACCATCCTCTGGCCTGATCGTGGCCCTGCATGGGGCCCTACATCTTACGCATGGTCTGTTTGCTCAGGGTCGCGCTCACTCGGATCGCGTCGAGGGGCCACCCTGTCGTGTTAGAGCGCATAGGGGCAGGGACGGCGTGGGGCCTGTGCGGCGCCCGTGTGCATAGAATATATCTCAGAAGTCTTCTGTGGGGAGGGCCGCCTCTCTTGGTTTTGGGGGGCCTTGGCGCGGGTCACTGCGCGCAGTTCCGAGGGCATGGTCAACTCGTGTGCGATGTGCGGTGGGGTGGCAACAAGCTTCGGCGCTGGCTGATGCATGTCATGCCCCACTTGACAGCGGCGCCAGTGCTATCCCGGGGAGCCGTATGAGACGAACCAGCTGGGCGCAGGGTGGCCTCGAATGCCCTGACGTGGGCGTACTTTGTCTGCCAGTTTGCTGCGAGCGCAGCCGCTATGCATGGGCTAATCATATGCCAGAGAAACACAGCGACTTTGCGCTACGCTGCATGGACCAGCCGTGTATGACCTCACGTAGCCGCTGTTGGCGAGTCGGGCGTGTGTCAGAGAGGGGTAGTCGCGCGCGGGTGCAGTAGCAGCGAGGTGCATGCGGGGCGGGACCACAGCTGTGTGCGTGGCAAGCCAGGAGTGTTGCAGAGTGCTCGCGCATCACTGGTCTGCGAGGCCCTGGCTGTCCGCCCTCCCCGCATGCTCCTTGCTGGGCTCCGCGCTTGAGCAGGAAACGCAAGGTATGACAGTGCTACAAGGCGTATGGCCTTGCTGTGATGGCAGCGCTGCGCAAACAGGTAACGCCTGCGGGGAGCTGCCCGGGGGGCTTTGTTGCTATCCTCCCCTTCCTGTCTGCCAGCTCGCATTTTTTTACCCTACGCAGTAGCTCCAGTCCGGGAGGCCAGCCAATTGATATGCAAACTCACCTCCCTGCCATGACCGCGCAGACATTGCAGCACTGTGTGAAGCAGGGGATAGTCATCGAAAGTGGGAACCCATCATACGATGCCCTGTCCCTGCCGTGCCTGGTGCGGTGCAGGGGTTTTCCGCGCGGCTTTGTTCGGGTGTGGCGGCTGATCAATGAGCATAGCGGTGCGCGCACTGATGCGCACAGCGGTGCCAACTGCTGCCAGGTTTCCCAGCTGCCATTTGTGCGTCCGAAGCGGGTCAGTGCCTGAGCGTGCAGCTTGGCAGGTGCTCCCCCATGTTGCTGCTGTGAAGGAGGTTGTGCTTTCCAATACCTCCGCATGCATTCCTGCTTCACCTTTTGTTACAAGCTTTGGGTCAAGTTGATTAGACGGCATGGTAAGCGGTGCAGAGAGCGTCTGAGCGCAAAGCCACCTCGCAGACACAGACACATATCACAATGTGCAGTGGGATAGTGCATTGTGACTGAACATGCATGCTTAAGCACTCACACGATCCAGCACAGCTAGCACCCGTACTGTGAGCACAAGTGGCACCCACACAGCAGCTACAAACAGATACAGCAGGTCAGTCTGCAAAGCGCACGCGCATGCGGAGCCGCGGAGCGGCGACCGTCTGCCCGCCGCCTCTGGCGCGCGGCCTCATGCAGCAGGCCGGGTGCGCGGGCGCAGAGCGCCCTGCAGCCGGCGCGCTCGCGCCCGGCGCGCTCGCGCCCGGCGCACGCAGGTTGTGATGCGGCGCTGCGCAGGCACGCGGCAGGGCAGCAGCGTCGCCGCTGCAGCCATGCGGCGGCGCCCGCTGGCGGCATGCGCCGGGCGCACCGAGCGCGCCAGGATGCACAGGCTCTGCGGCAGCAGGCCGCTGCGCCAAGACCTCAGGCAGCGGGGGCTCCGCGCCCGACCCCGCCACTGCTGGCAGCGGGGGGCTGCAGGCGCTTGCGCTCGCCGAATCACGCGCGGCGCGTGCGGGCAGGAGCCCTGCGGCGGCGGCGCCGCTGCCAGCAGGCCCGCTCGCCCCGGTGCCAGGGCCAGCGGCAGCAGACTGGCGGGCCGCTGTCGCTGCGCGCGCGCTGCAGTGCTCTTCTGCGCCCACGGCGTCCGAGGCAGCGCCCGCGGTGCCCTTGCCCGCACGCAGGGCCGCGCCGCACGCTTCTGAACCCGCTTCACCGGCACAGCCGGCAGCGCCCGCACCGGCGCCGAGCCACAGGCTCGGCAATAACACGCACGCCAGCCCTGGATCGCACTCTGCAGCTACGCCCAGACCGTCCGTACACGCACGCCGCCCTGGGTCCACCGCGGCTGGGGCGCCCCATGCAGGCTCGGGGCGCGCGGCGCGCGCGGCGTCCCAGGCACCCCAGCCTGGGGCGGCGCCGGCGGCGGGCCCCGGCGCGTCGCGCGGCGGCTGGTGAGGCGCGCCAGCACGCGCGCCCGGCAGCGCCGCAATGTCCACGCGGCGCACGCGCGACAGGATGCGGTTGCGCAGGCCGCGCTTCTCCGCCTCGCGCCCCGCCTCCCGCGTGCCGCTGCCGTCGCCCGGCGCCGCCGCTGCTGCCGCCGCCGCGGGCGCGGGCGCGGCGGCCGGTGATGTGCGGGCTGGGCCGGCCGCGCCGGCCCGCGCGCGGGGCGCCTGCGGGCGCGGCGCGGTCCAGGCGCGCACCGCGGGCGCGGTCACCTGGACGAGCTCCTCCTCGGCCGTGCCCTGCGCCCCACGCGGCGCCGCCTCGCATGCGCGCCGCGCCTGTTGTGCAACACGCCACGTAACTGCGCCCGGTGCGGTGCGCTCACAAGCCGCACGCTGCTCCGCATACGGCTGGATCAGCGCGCCGCGCAGTGCCCCAAGACACACTTTTACCTTGCAGCGCTGACGGCATGGGCGCGGCAGGCGGGACAACGCGCCTTCATGGCCAGCACCTCGACGCGCACGGTGTCGGGCGCGCCCATGCGGTGCGCGCGCGAGATGACCTGCCGCCGGCCCCTCCAAGCTCTCGTGCCGCAGGTTACATAGCGCAGTGCCGCGCGGGAGCACTGCGCATTCCCACGGCGCGGCGTGCGGCACCCAAAACCCTGTAATGACCTGCACGCCTCCGCCTCGGCTCGGAGGGGCGTGGCAGAGCATCGCGCGGCTTCAGGCAGCGGGGCCGCTCCGGGGCTGCAGCGCGGCCAGACACAGAATGAATTGCAACCGTGTATCAGCCAACTTTGGCGGCCTACGGGCGGGGCGACCTGCAGCAGCTGGCTCGCGTCCTCCAGCGGCTCCATGAGGAACACCCAGGCCACGAAGCTCAGGTCCAGGCCCAGCGCGCCCGTGCTGTCCATCAGCAGCACGCCCACATCATCGTCGTGCTGCGCGCCCGCACGCGAGTCAGCACCACAAGCAGCCTGGCCGCCGCCCGCGCTCTTGTCCACAGACTCTTCATAATAGGTGCTGTCCTGAGGCCTGAGGGTATGCACGTCTGCAGCAGCACGGTCCATGCGTACCGCGCCCACACCGCTCCGTGCTGCACAGTGGCTTGCCATCGCATCCATTGAACGTTTGGCTCCCAGTGGCTGTCCGGCAACAACCACACAGCCCACTGCCGCGCTTCTGGCGCAGCAGCCGCAGCCCCCGACAGGCACCACTGCCGTTTGCATCACCTAGACCGTGACCAAAACGCGGTCTGGAGGGGGCGGACGGGCGCGGTCAGCCTGACAGCATGCGTCTTCAATTAGCTTTGCTTTGCTTACTTCCACCTGCTACTCCTCGCTTCCCGCACGATGCCCGGCGCAGGGCCGTGTCCGGCAACGCGGAAGCGCGCGTGCCTGGAACACGTCGACGGCCATCTCCTGCTCGCGGCGGTTCATGCCGCCCCGCAGCACGGCCGCGGGCACGGCCTTCGCCTCCAGCGTGCTCTCGATGAGCTGCCGATGCACGCCGATATGCGTGTACACAATTGCTTTCCTGGCGGCGCCGCCACCGGCCTGCCGCGCACGCGCCACACGCTGGGCGTCGCCGGGGTGCGACGCGGGCTGCCGCGCGCCGCAGCAGCGCCATACGCGCCAGCACACCGCTTCGCACCCATGCAGGGGACCCTGACCCTCGACCCTAGCCTCTTTGAGGGGCTGCAGCCCACCTGCCAGGCGCCAACGGCCGCCAGACGGTGCAGCAGGTGCGCGCACTTGCTCGAGCGCGTGCCGCGCCAGTTCTGGCTCCACTCGCCGCCGCTGGCGCCCGACGCGCCCGCCCTGCGCGCGGCGCCGGCGCCCTCATGGCCTCAGCCTGTGGCCCGGGGCGCTGCTGACGCTGGGGGGTGGTGCGCCGGCCGGCGAACCGCAGCCGAGCGCCTGTGCCGGGGACTGTCACGCGCCCTGCGGGAATCCCGCCGCACGCGCGCGCGGAGAGAGACGCCCTCCTGCCCACCCCTTTGGCGAAGTTCCTGGCCCATGGGCGATGGAGCGGCTGACGGTCTGCTGCTTCAGCTGGCTGGGCCAGGGCACCAGCATGGAAGGCATGCACGGCTTCTGCCCCAGCATGCCCGGCAGCTGCCTGGAGGCACGGCGGTGCCGAGGCGCGCACTGGGTGTAGGACGGCTGCATGAAGATGAACTCCTCGGGCACCGCCCACTGCGGCGCCTTGTTGAACAGCGCGCGCTCCCGGTGGTCCACCGCCTGCATGCGGTACGCGCGGCCGCACGCCTCCAGCGCGCAGCGCTCCCTGCCGCCGGCGCGGCCGTCAGAGCACGCCGCATCCAGGTCAAGGTTTTGGCGCAAAGCCGGCCGTGCGACAGCACCACGACGATGACGCCTCTGAAGTGCCATTTGCATGCAGGGCTACTTCACGAGCGCCCCCACACCGCCGCGCCGCATGGCGGGCATCGCCGCAGGCAAGCGATGTGGCACCTGCGGGTTGCATCGCATGCAGGGCGGTTCCTCGCGGTGCACGCACAGCACGGACCCAGCCAATTGCAGGGCCCGGCCACCTCGAGCCCATGCACGCACGCCGCGCAGGTACCGGCAGGGCATGACCGCTAGCGAAGGCCAAGATCAGCCCGACGCAGCCACGCCACAGGCTACAGCCCGCAGCCCAGCAGGGGCCGTGAGCGCGCCGCGCCTGTCCAGGCCCGCGCAGTCGGTGCAGAGCAGGTGGCGGCAGGGCGCGACGAGCAGGAGGCGGCTCCATGCGCCGCAGCGCGCACACGCGCCGCCGTGCCGCATCGCGTCCTCGACGCTTGCGAGCTCGTGGCCGGCCCGCAGCCAGGGCGGGCCCGCCTCATGCACTGCGCGCGTGCGCGGAGCGGCACGCGTCACGAGCCGTGTGTGCCGCACCGCCGCCCGTGGGTGTCCTAAGATGCTTGCGTCGTGCGTGACACGCGCCGCTGCACGTCCTGCCATACAACATTATGTAAATGAGAGCACGCTGCAGCGCCCCATCTGCTTGCAATCCTAAGGTCCCTGCCGGCTCAAACGCCAGGAGGGCCGCGCGGCGCGCGCTGCACCCTCTCAGCGGAGCGGCTGGACCGGCCATGCACGCTTGCCCCAAGCCATGAAACTCCGCACAGTGCTGCGCAAACGGCACGGCACCAGGACCTTGCTCGACAGGGGCCCGCGGGGCCCACCGGGGACCAGGCCCGGGTGCAGCTCGACCAGCTGCTCCAGCGTCTCCTTCAGGTGCTGCTCGTTCACGCGCATCGCGATCGCGCCCGACACGCAGCAGGACCACCTGCGCCGAACGCGCGGCGCGCCTTCATGCTGGCGCGCGCGGCGCGCGGGGAGCGCGCCCATGCGCGCAGGAGAAGCCGGACGCCTGCTTGCGATGGGCTTGTGAGGCAGGGCAAGGCGCAGCCATTCAAGTCGACCCGCACGAGGCCGCTGTCGGCCCCAGGTTGACAGACTGTCGGCCAGGGGCACGCTGCCTCCGTGCACCATGCACGTGCATGGGCGCGCCCGCTCCCGCAACGGAACTCGGGCATGCAGGTGCCGGGGCAGCTCGCCCCGGGTCTGCCGCAGAAGGGGCGCAGACACCCATGGCTGACCCAGGCACCTCCCGGCCAAGACGGAGGAGGAGGGAGCAGGGGCGGGCGCCGGCCGCGGCGCGCCTCAGGTTTTGCAGCATCTGCGCGCCCCAGACCGCGTTGCGCACGTGCAGCATCGACTCCTCGTGGTTCTCGTCGCGCCAGTCCGCGAGCAGCAGGTTGCGCTCCACCACCTCCACCAGCTCGTTGTAGCTGGCCGCGTGCTCCGGCAAAAAGTCCAGCCGCGTGACCTGGCGCGCGCTGGACGAGGGCGTGAAGCGCTGCAGCCCCGCGGACGAGGGCCGCTGCAAGCGCCGAGTCGGCGCTGCGGCGCGCGGGGCAGGGCCGGCATGCTTGGCGCCGCCTGGCTTCAACGCGCCGCGCCCCGGGCGAGCCTTCACATGCGTGGCGCATGGGCGATGCTGGCATGGTGTCCGGGCAGCGTGCTCGCCGCATGCGCCCTTGCAGCGCAGGGTCGGCGCAAGCCTCCGAGCCGCCCATACACGCACGCAGACCCGGTCCCCACTGCGGGCGCCTTGCACTCCAGGATAGGATAGGGTTGGGTAGGGTACCTCTACCCCTAACCTCTGCCCCTGCGCGCCTTGTACTCCAGGCGCGGCAGCGTGACCAGGTCCGCCTTGGCCGCGCGTATCATGACCTGCCGCAGCAGCGCCACCAGCCGCGCCCGCCCCTCCGGCAGCCGCGCCTCGAACGGCTTCTGCACCGCGGCCTGCGCGCGCGCCCGCGCCCCGAGCATGCTCGCGGCGCGTTGCTGTGAGGGGTGGCGGCGCCGTGCGCCCCGGGCCCCGCGCGCGAGGGAGGCGGGGGCGCCGGCGGCGCATGAGCACGGATGGCACACGGGGCCATGCCGAGCGCCGGACGCACAGGCAGGCATCCCTGCCGTCTGCCGCTCCCTGCCTGTGACGGTTAAGACACATTCCAGGCATGCGAGCGCTCTGCACGCCGCGCCGCGCGCTGCGCACCTCCCAGGCGCGCCGCTCGCCGAATGGCTGGTGGTGCAGGAAGGCAAGCAGCGGCTGCAGGTGCGCCACACGCTCGCCGCCGCCCGACGGCGTCGGCGTGCCGCTCATGACCCAGCGGCGCTCGGCGCGCAGCGCGACGGCCATCTGCGCGCGCGCGCGCGCTCGGGCGGCCGGCGCGGCGGCGCTCATGCACACGCGGCGGCGCGCGCACAGCAGCCGCCGCCCGAGGTGGCACAGCCGCGCTGACAGGGTGCAGAGCCACGCACGTCGCGGCAGCACAGATGGCTGGCACGCTGCTGACGGGCGCGCCACCGGCGTCACTTGCACAGGGCAGCACAGGCAAGCCTGAGCAGCCACGCCACACCGGGGCACCGGCGGCGGGCGCGGCGCAGGGCGGCGCGGGGCCCCGCCTGGAGCTTGTTCGTCAGCTGCAGGCTGGCGCCCAGCATGTGCCCCTCGTCCAGGATGAGGCGCAGCCAGTGCACGTGCACCAGCGGCGACGCGCGCGCGGGCGCCGCCGCGGCGCACGGCCCGGCGCCGGCGCCGGCGCCGCCGGCCGCCGCGCGCGCGCCGCCCCACGCGCAGCTCAGGTAGCTGAATGTGGTCAGCACGACGTCGTGGCGCCAGGCCAGCTCGGCCGCCGGCAGCGCCTCAGCGGCCTCCGTCACGACCGCCACGCGCAGCGCGCCCGGCCGCGTGTGCAGCTCGATCTGCGCGCGCCTGCGCGCACGCGCCCGTCGGCAGGCGCGCAGCTGCTCCGCACCCTTTGCACAAGGCGGCACTTGTGTCCCGCAGGGCCGCGCGGCGCGCTCGGCCGTCGGCAGCGCCTCGAGCGGCCTCCGACGCGAGCGCGCCGCGCTGCATGATGGCATGTGCGCCCGACTGTCATGGCACGCTGGTCACAGCCTGTCGGAGATGCCAGAGGCGCTGCCCACACAGTGCGCTCACGCTTCTGCCAGCCACGCAGCTCCGGGCGCGGCGGGCATGCCGGGCAGCCCCAAGGCCGCCCGGGGCTGCCGGCCGCAGCCGGACTGCTGCGACTTGCCGAGCGGGGCGCGCCAGTGCGCCACGAGCGGGCCGGGGACCACCAGCAGCGTGGCCGGCGACAGGAACATCTGCGCCTCGCGCTCCGCCGCGCCTGGCGCGCACGCACGCGCCCATCTAGACGCGCTTACAGGCACGCGCACGAGGCGCCGCGGGCTGGCGGCCCGCTGAGTCTGCAGACAGACCCGGCAGGCCGGCGCCGCGGCGACCTCTTACCGCCGCAGTTGCATGACGCTGGGGTGCCGACAGGGCGCCTTTCTCGAGCGCGAGCTCAGCAGGCCACGGCAGCCGTCGCGCACACGCCGCGCCCAGGCCACCCTGCTTGCGCAGATCCCGGGTGCCGGCCCCGGGCCGCCCGGGCGCACCAGCAGCCAGCGCTGCAGCCAGGGCGGCCGCATCGAGGCGCAGCTGGTCCAGGTGCCAGGGCTGCCGCCAGCGCCGCGCGCGCCCGCCCGCCGCCCGCGCGCCGCCCGCCTTCGCCTTGGCGCGCGGCGCCTGCTCGGGCTCCAGGCCCGCCTGCGCCCGCGGCGCGCGCCCGGGCTCGGCAGCGCGCGCGGCACTGCCGCAGGCGGCGGACCGCCCGGCGCCGACACAGTGTGGGTCGGCGCTTTTCAGGCGCTGGCATGGCCGACCGCATCGAGCGTGATGACCACCGGCGCGAGCGGGCGCGCGCAGCCGCACCTCCGCCAGGAACACGCGGTCAGCCGCGGCCGTCGCGCTGTCGCCCGGCAGCGCGAGCCCGCGCGCCAGCAGCGCCGCCGGCGGCGTGCGCGCGAGCAGCCGCGCGGCCGAGTGCCGGGCCTCCATGCCGGGGTGCTTGGCGAGCAGGCGCCGGAAGTGCGCGACCGCGGCCGGCGCGGCCGGGCCCATGTGCCGCGCGTCGCCGGGCGCCGCTGCGTCCGGCACAAAGAAGCCGTCGCACTCGGCAAAGCGCTGCAGGACCGCGCCGACCTGCGCCCAAGCACTCCTTAGGCCCGCTTGCACTTCTTGCTGAACAAAAGAAGTCCTGCAGTCCCATCGCCGCCTTGGCGCTGCGGCGCTGCGTTGCAAGCACCGTGCGCGCAAAGCCGGCGGCACGCAAGCGCGTGCGCTCCCACCCTTGCCACTGACAGGGAGGCGCATTCACCCGGTCGACCGGCAGCCTGGCTGTCCCACACATGTGCGAGCCTGGCTCACTGCCCGTCTGCCTACCCACAGCGCATGGGCCGCACCGGCTTGGCGACGCAGGAGCGCTGCGCGAGCTCCGGGTGCATGGCGCAGAACCAGCGCTCGCCGTCCGGGGCCTGCGCGCGGCCAGGCTGTCGTGCGAGGGGCGTGTTTTTCTACGGTTGACGTTATATGAGTGTAACAGGCATGCTCTGGTCCCTGGCACACTCGTCAGGCAACACGTGTCCGCTCTGATCTGCTGGATAGTACGGCTTGATTCAGGCGCGCGGGCGCGTACGACAGAGCGGCGAAACCTGCGGGGCCGCGCGAGGCGAGGGCCGCGCGAGGGTCCCACCGGGTGGCCGGCGGGCAGCACACGCCACTGGTCGCACAGGTCGCAGGCGACCCACGTGCGCACGGCGCCGTCGGCGCACCCCGGCGCGCGCAGCCGCTCGCCTGGCAGCGCCGCGCCCGAGCACGCGGGCGCGCGCGCACACCCGCGCCCGCGCTTCGCGCCCCTCGCGCACGCGCCCCCGTCGGCCCCGGCGGGCCCCGGCGGGGCGCCGTCCCCCGACCGCGCGTCCATCTGCGGAGCATCCGGACCAGAGTCATGCCCTGCTGGCGCCGCGCGCTTGTCGCCCGCGCGCCCGGCCTCAGCCAACGCGGCACCGCGTGCCGCGCCGGCCTGCGCCGCCCCGCACGCCGCCGCCGCGCTGTCCAGCGGCTCGCAGTCCCAACCGGGCAAGCCGACGCCTGCCGCCGGCGCGCCCGCCTGGTCTGGCGCGGCGCGCGCGCGCTTCGTGGGGCGCTCGGGAGTCGGCGGCATGCCGCCTTCGGCAGCCACGCTCTGATCCCCCGGCTGGCCCTCTGCCATAACCCCCGCGCCGCAGCCCGCTGCGCCTCCAGACGCGGATTCTGCATCGCAGGGGGGCCGCCCCGGATCTGAACCTCCCGCGGACCCCGGCGCGCCGTCGTCACGCCCCGCGGCGAGCGACCGCGCTGCCGCCGGCATGCCGCACTCGCCTCCATACCCCGCATGCGGCGTCGCGGGCGCCTCTGCGGCATGGCCGTCGCCCGCCTCTGCAGCGCGCGCGATGGCCACGAGCGCGCGGCCAACGCCGCTGGGCGCGCCGCGCAGGGACGCGCGGCGGCCGCGATGGCCGGGCTGCTGCGCGGCCGCGGCCGCCGTGGGCAGCGTGTAGTAGGCGGCGGGGCGCCCCTCATGGGGCGGCAGGTGCACGACGCGCGCGCCGGGCGGCGGCGCGGGCAGCCGGCCGCGCGACTTGAGCACCAGCGCCAGGCCGGTGATCGTCTTCCCCAGACCCTGCCGCCGCGTTGCACATCTCCACATAACCTGGGCAGCAAGGGCGCAGCAAAGGCAGGCTCTTGTTGTTGTTGTTGTATCCCGTTCGGTGATGACGCGGACTGTGATCCGTGTAACAGGAGGCTGCACGGGCTCGTCGCAGACAACGCCGCCGCGTGCCCCCGGCCGCCATAGGAGACAGCCTCAGGCCGCACCCTAATTCTCCCGCACCCAGGCGGCCGCACCGGCTCATCGCAGAAGAAGCCGCCGCGCACGCCGGGGGCGGCCGGCGGTGGCGCGAGCGTCGCCGCGCCCGTCGCGGCGTTGAGGTGCAGCTGCAGCCCGCCCCGCGTGGTCAGCGTGCGCCAGCACGGATGGGTGCCGGGCGCCGCCGCGGCCTCCGCCTCGCGCGCCAGCATCCAGCGCACGGCTGCGCGCTGTCGCGAACGAGGCCCGACCACATCAATTCTACCAGCTGGAGCAGCGCACTTGAGCAGACGTCATGCTTTCACTCGTCATCTGCTCACCCGTGTCACCAGCCTCTTGCACCCCACGCAAGAGGAAAGTGAGCCGGGCAAAATGTGGGTCAGTCGCCCGGGCGCCGCCGCGGCCGCGCGCGCAAGCCTATGGCGCACCGGCGCTCTGCTGCACCGGTGCGCTGCCGCATCCGGCGCCCCAACCTATCAGATCTGCAGCTGTCTGTTCCAGGCGGGCGGAAGAGACCTTGCAATGAGACCGCGCGGTCCATTGGCTACGCGCGTGCTCATCCACATGCTTCCGCCCCGCGCGTCGAATGGTCATCCGCAGACACGCGGAAGATGCCCCCGCAACATGGAGCGTTCGTCGCGGGCGCGCCTGGTGCGGGTACAGCGAGAGCAAGAGCCCCGGCGTCGCCTCCGCCGCCAGCGCGCGCAGGCCGCGGCAGGCGCACCCCGCGCGCGCGACGTCCGCGGCGCCCAGGCGCGCCAGCACGCCCTGCAGCACCTCCGCCGGCAGCTCCGCGAGGCTCCTGCACCGGCATGCGCTTCGGCTGCTGCTGCCGGCGGGAACGTGCGAGATGTCGGACTCCTTGGCGCGGGTGCGCGAGCGACTGCGCTTGCCAGGAGCCAAGCGGGAGCCCCGCTCTGCTCATGAGCGTCTTGCCTACCAGCGGCTGCCATGCGGCGGGGCCCCGACCGTCCGCGGCAGGGCAGACAGGGTGACAGCAGCTCGGGCACGGGCAGCCCGCTCAGGCGGCGCCCCGCTCCCAGGCACGGCGTGGTGCGCGCCGTGCTGCGCCCGCAGGCGCCTGCGGCAAGGCCGGCAGCGCCGGCTCGGGCAGGCCCGCCGATGCCTCCGCGAAGCACGACGCGAGGCTGCCGCCGCACACGCAGCCTATCAGCCCGGCCAGCGCAGCGCATGCACTGCTGGCGCGGCCGCAGCCTCGCCGGCGCGGGGTGCCGCCGGGCGGTTGCGCAGCGAGCGGGAAGAGCGCGCCCCGCCGTGCGCGGCAAGCAGCCGCCGCACGCGGAAGGGGCCTACGTCAGGAAGCGCCGCCGGGCCGCCGCCGCGCACATGTGCGGCAGCCTGCCCCGTCACAGCTCCATGGCTTTGCTCAGGGCCTCGCATGACTGAAACGCATGCTGCATGCCGCTCTGTGCCGCCCTGGCGGAGCTCCGCAAGGCTGCACGCACCGCTGCCTCACGGCCGACCTCCATGCAGCGCCGCACGCACAAGCAGCAGCGGGTGACGCCGCTTGCGCACCGGCCCGCAGCGCGACGAGCGGGTAGGCCCGTCAAAGGGAGTAGGGCGCTCGTCAAAGGGAGTAGGGCAGGGCAGGGTGTAGGGCGCTCGCTCACACCTGAAGGGCGCGGCGCCGTCCGGCGACGGCAGCGGCGCCGCGCCGTCCACCTCGAAGGGCATAGGCACCGCGGCGTTGCAGGGGCGCAGGTGCGCAAACACGCGCGCCGCGTCCCTGCTCCACGGCGCGGCCGCGTGAGCGCCGCCCTCCCTGCGCAGCGCAGTGTGTGCGTCGGCGAGGGCACTTTCTGTGGGAAAAGCATGGAGCGGCGCGCCAGGCCCCTCGCTGGCTGGGCGGCGCCGCGGCTCAGGCGCCCGGGGAACACCACAGCCGGGCGGGCGCAAACACGTCCAGCCGAACGCCGACGCTGCCGTCGCTGCCGCACGTCACGACGGCCGCCTCACAGCCAAAGCCGGCCTTTGCGACCTGCACACACGCCCGCGCTGAGACGCGCGACGGGCAAGGGCGGACGCGACCCGGGCTGTGAGGCGCGAACGCCGCACCAGCCGGGCGACCGCTTCGAGCAGCGAGCCGCGGGCGTCGTGGCCGTGCGCGGCACCCCGCAGCTCGACCCTGGCAACGCTGGCAGCCCCCTCTCGAGGGTGCCAGAGCCCGACGCAGGGCGCAGGGTTGCGACGGGGCATGCACGACGCCCACACTGAGCAGCGCTGCAGCATTGGCACACCCGTCGGCGCGGCGCAGCACCGCCCCACCGCTGCGCGGTTCCACACGGAAAGGCTCGGTGCTGGCGGGCACGGGCGCGTCCGCGGCGGCGTCGAGAAGCAGGTACCCCACCTCTTCCAGTGCGCGCGCCATCTCGTGGGCCCAGCAGCTGCCGCCGCTGGCATAAGCCACCACGAGAGCGACCAACCGCGCTGGCAGTGACGCCATGCCATGGCCTCGTTACCCTTCCGCCCTAGACCTGTCCCACAGCAAAGCAAGGCCTTGCAGCCGCGTGAGGCCGGCTGTCACATGCTTGATGCACCGATGAGGCCGTTGTGCGTGCCTGGATGGCGGTGGCACTGAGCTAGGGCGCGGGCTTGGCCTGAGCTTGCAGGAGACTTCCCTGGCTCACCGCCGGGCTTGGGTGCCTGCCTGGCTGGCCCAGCCCTTTTTGAGGAGGCTGCTGCGGCCCCGCGGCCTGGTCAGAGTCCGTGAGCCGGACACGCCGGGCCACTCGGGGTTTCGCGTGCGAGAGAAAGTGGAGGCGCCGGGGTTGTTGCTGGTCGGGCCGGGCAGCGCCAGCTCGGGCGGCAGAAGGATGTCTGCGTCTGCAACTGCTGGCTTGCACAGTCGAGGTGGGTGAACCCGACGAGACGCTGTTGCCAGCGTCCTACCTTCGCGGTGCGGCCTCACCGGGTGCCCGGTCCGCAGGAGACGCTGGAGGCCTGGCCGCAGAGGCAGGGCCGGGGAGCAGGGCGGCCTGCACAGCCCGGCCGGGCGAGGGGCCCGCCCGGAGCCCGCAGGCTGGGCCTGAAGTTGCTGACGCTCAGCCTGAGGCGGGCCAGCAGCCTGGCGCGCCCGGCGCTGATCAGCTGGCGGAGAGAGTGTCCAGGCTGCGCGTGGAGGCCGCTCCAGCTGGCGGAGAGGCGAAGGCGCACGCCAAGGCGTCTGCGGCCGGCGGCGAGGCCGCGGATGCAGGCGCTGGCAGCGACCACGACAGGGTGCACAGCGCCTGCCCGCCGCACGGCGCCAAGGTGCGGCGCAGCCGAGCCATAATCTGCTGCCTCGGGGCGCGCGCGACGCGCCGGGGTGTTTGCGCGCCCCCCGCCTCCGCCTGCGCAGCGCGCAGGCTTTGCGCAGGCAGTGTGTGGTGCAGAGGGGGTTGCGCGCGTGCTGGGGTGCGCTGCAGCATGGCCAGATGGCGACTGGCAATATCTGGGTGCTACGGCCGCTGCGCTGCAGCGCGCGCACGTCGAGCGTGCCTTCTGCAGCGTATGGCCTGGCGGGGCTGCTCTGGCAGCAGGCGCACGTAGAGGCGCTGGATGCTTGCGAAATTGTGGCTCGCCGCCCGCGTGTGATGCACCATGGCTGGTGTTCTCGGGGGCAGCCCTGCTGCACCGGGTACCGCTGGAGGCGCGCCGCCACACCTGCCGCGTGGCGTGTGCTTGCCCAAGCGCTGCGAGCACTTGGGTTGCTCAGTCTGGATATTTTCCATCATCCGTGCCCGAGTGCTGCTCGACTGCGTGACCTGATCTCAGGTGGAGAGGCACGGGTGAAGTGGGCACATTGGGTTGCACCCCCCGGCGCCTCAACTGCGTGTGATCAAAGACGCCCAACCCAAGTGCACACATGTGCATTGACAGCTCATCTGCGTGCGCCGCTTGACGCAGGCCGCGCATGTGCGCCACTTGGTGCTTGTGCTACGAAAGTATTCAGTGTGTCAGTTCCCTGTCGTTCCGCTGCCCGCTGTGGCGGATGTGCTGCCGGGCACGGCACGCTAGAGCGGAGGGTGGTTGACTCATGCGCCATGTGCCGATCGGCCGCGGGTGGAGGCTGCAAGGTGGCCTCGCAAGGCTGTAGTGTTTTATGCAGCGTCGCGCAGCACTGTTCAGACGGGTAGCTCGCGCTGCGGCGCGCCTGCACCGCGCAGGATCTGGTTGGGTCGAGGCGACGAGCATCTAAGCACTTGGGTGAAAGTTGTCCTGGTCTTCGGCTGTGTGGCAAGGCCAGTGCTATGCAGCTGAGAAAGTAGGCGCGCTATGTGGCGGTGCCAGCCCGGAGAGTGTCAGGCCCGTCTGCCTACCTACTGGCCGCACACGGGGTGCAGTAGCTTCTTGAGCTGTTTTTGTGATAGGCTTGCACTGCACGTGCTGTGAGCTGGCGGCTCAAGCAGCACCGCGGCGTGCAGGCGATATGTGGGCGGCGGCCGCGGATGGAAGACGCGTACACGGCGTTCCCTTTCCTGCTGGAGGTGCCCGTGCCGGCGGACTGCCTGAGCCAGGTGGACATTCTGCCGCCGCGGATCGCCACACAGGTCAGCAGGGCCCCCGCTCCTGGTGGTCAAGGCCGTGGTCCGCTTTGGGTTGTGTGTGCAGGCTGCCACAGCTTATGTCCACTGGTAGATGCTGACCTCAAGCTCACTCCTGGGCTGCGCAGCCGGCAAGGCAGGCGCAGCGCGGCCCTACCACTCTGCGAAGCGCAGGCGTGCCGTTGCCCAATCTCCTGCGCACGCGCAGGTGAAGAGCGCGTCCAACTCGCCGACCAGCAGCGACGGCGACGGCAGCGGCGACGAGGGCGACCCCGCGGCCAAGGCCAATGGCGGCCCCCTGGACGGCGCGCGCGCGCAGTCCGGCTTGAGCGCGAGCACGTCGGGCGTGACCGCGCGCAACGCCGGCGCCGGCGGCCCGCCGGCGCCCTACATGGAAACCCTGCATTTCTTCGGCGTGTTCGACGGCCACGGCGGCGCGGAGGCCGCGCTGCACTGCGCGCAGACGCTGCACAAGCGCATCGCCGAGGCGCTGTCCGCCGCGACCACCAGCGTTGGCGCCAGCGCCGGCGAGGCGGCGCCTGCCGCGCCGGCGGCCGCCGCGCCGCACGCGCATGGGCTCGCAGGCGCCGAGTGCAGCACCTGCCCGGCGGTCGGCGCGGCGGTGGGCACCGAGGAGGCAAATCTGGTGCCGCTGCAGCCGTCTGGCAGCCTGTCGGCGGCGAGTGTGCTCGCGTCTGTTAGCGAGGACGCGCCCGGCGCCGGCGGCCCGCCCGCGCCCGACCCCGGCACGGCGCCCGGCGGGCCGGCTGCGTCGTCGTCCGCGGCCGCGCGCGCAGTGGCGTCCGTCGAGCGCACTCACAGCCGTGGGAACAGCGACCGCAGCCAGAGCAGCGGCAGCGATGCGCTCGTGGAGGCCGCACTGGATGAAGCGACCGCCGCTGTGGACGGCGGCGACGGCGTTCCCGGCGACGGCGCGCCGGACGCCGAGCCGGGCAAGGGCGACGGCGACAGCTTCTGCAGCGTTGCCAAGTTTGAGAGCGCGCTGCAGAGCGCTTTCAACCGCACTGACGAGGAGTTTGGGAAGGCCGACAATGCGGCGCTGGTCGGCACCACTGCCGTGGTTGCCCTGGTCGGCTCGCGCCACCTGTACGTTGCCAACTGCGGTGCGCGCCTGTGCCTGACCGTGCTCCACACAACCCCAGTCATGGCCCTGACATATACCTAGCACACGTCTTGGCAACTAGGCGTGGTAGTGTGGTGCAATGAGCTGCATTTCCCACGCTTTAGCAGTGCTTATACTCATGCGGGGGCCCATGCGCAGGCGACTCGCGCGCCGTGCTCTGCCGCGGCAGCGTCGCTATCCCGCTGACTGACGACCACAAGGCGGCCAGGGAGGATGAGACGGTGCGCCCTGCAGTATCATTACCCCCTTGCAGGTGCTGGGTGCTGTGCAGGCAAGGTCGCTGCGGCGATAGAGAGACCTGCGGTGTGTGCGTGTGTCTCTGTTGTTGCCGTGGCTCTCTGCTGATAATTTGCCGTGCGTCCTTGCCTTATGACATGGGTGTTGGCTGTGGTCACGAGCCTGATGCGCCCGATGTGCAGGCTCGGGTGGAGGCTGCAGGGGGCCAGATTCTGTTTTGGAACGGCGTTCGCGTGATGGGCGTGCTGGCCGTGTCGCGAGCCATTGGTGACCACTGCTTGCGCCCGTTCGTCATCGCCGAACCAGAGGTATGCGCCTGGCAGTAAGGGCAAACCTGTGCAGCCGAGCAGCGCTTGTGGGTGTTCGTCTGCCTGTGGCATGCTTGTCCGTGTGGCGTGTGTGCGCACAGGCTGCACCGTCGCCCATAGCCAGGTGCCTGTGTGGCTGATTCAGCTTCCCAGTCAGCTTCTTTTTGAGAAATTCATTCTCGAAAGCGAGCTGACGTGCCCCGGCCCTGCGGCTGCTGCAATTGTATGCTCTGCTGCCCTGAGATCCTGGCGGTGCAAACTGTCAAGTGTGCTGGCAGGATGGACGCTGAGCGCGTGTTCCTGGCCAGGGCCAGTTTGAGAACTAGGTCATTCACCAACGCTGGCCCCAAGCTCATAGTATGGACACGTGCGTGAGCAAGGAGCGGGTGTCGTCCAGCAACTGAGACAGGGGGGAGCAAGCAGTGCCTAATCAAGCGTGTGACACGCGCGCCGCGGGGGCGTGCAGGTGACCATCCTGGCGCGGCGCCTGGACGACGAGCTGCTGCTGCTGGCCAGCGACGGCCTCTGGGACGTGCTGTCCAACCAGGAGGCCTGCACGCTGGCCAAGCGCTGCCTGCGGCGCGCGCGCCAGCGCGGCGCCTCGCGCCAGTCGGCAGCGCGCATTGCGGCCACGGTGCCACCCCCGCGGCAGGCCGAGTGCTATGCCTTTGTGCTGACCTGAACGGCGCGCTGAGGCGCATGGGTTGCTGCGTGCCGCAGCATCTTGTTTAGCAGGACCATGTGAGCGGCAGTGGCAGGTCGGGCTGTTGTCTGCCACCGCGGCGTCGGTGGCGGCGGCGTGCGGTGCCAGCAGACAAAAGGGCGCCTGCTGTTTGGGCCTCACAGCATGCTGTGGCAACCAGCAAGCGCACAGCGTGTGACGCCCCTGCCACGCCCGCGCGCCAGGTGCTGACGCGCGCGGCGGTCGACCGCGGCTCGCGCGACAACGTGACCGTGGTGGTGGTCGACCTGTCGGTCGGCGGCAGCGAGGCCGACGCGCTCGCGCGCACGCCGAGCGCGGCCGTGGCCGAGGACGCCGACGCGGACGGCGGCGACGACGCGCTGCCGCCAGACCTGCTGCGCTCGCGCTCCCAGGTGCGCTGCGGCGTTGTCAGCCTGCGCCATGTGTCAGGCCGATGTTCAGGCCTGCGCTATGGGTCACAATGCCAGTGAGACCTGGGTTTGGCCGTGCTGTGAGTTGTCGGCCTGCTGAGAACAGGCGTGGATGTCCCTGAACGCTGCCCCTGGTATGTCCAAGCACGGCGTCTCATGGGTCGGGCGTGCCTGCTTGGCAGCCGCAGCAAGCACATTGTGCAGGCCTGGGTGCTGCTTCAGAGCTGCCTGCGCAGGCCTGGTGAGGGAGGCGCATGGCTGCAGGCTGCGTTGTTACGCTGGCCACGGTCTGTCCGCAGGCGCGCAGTGGGTTAGCATGCTCAGCAGTGCGTGGGGCGCAGGCGGGCTCGCTAGGGCGGAACGTGGCGCCACGCCATGGTATGCGCCGCCCTGCAGCGGCGGCGCCGCCCTAGCGCGTGGGGACATGGGCTGCTCGGTAGATTGCGCCGCGCCCGCGGCCTGGCAGACGCGCTGGCGGCTGGGAGCGCGCGTGTTTGTGCAAACGCGCGCGGGCGACTCCTGAGGACAGCTAGGGGTGGAGCCGGGCTGCTGGAGGGAGCCGCGCGGTGCGGCCGCATGCCGGCCCCCTGCGGCCTGTTATCAGAGCCGAATCTGGCGGGTCGCAGGGCGGGCTGTGGCTGTGAGCAGCTGGACTTGTGGAGGGGCGGTGGCGCACAGGCGTCTGACAGCAGGACGTTGCCATGGCGGGTTGCCTGCTGGGGGCGCGCCGACGGCAGCTTTGCACAGAGCAGACGCATTGGGCCCCTTCATGCGGCAAAGCCGATGGCAGGCAGCCTCTGTCGTGCGGCTGGAAGCACCAGCTGCAGTTGTCAGCCCCGCGCCCGTTTCTCCCATGCTGCGGTGTGTGTAAAGGCGGCGGCAGCGGCGGCATGGGGCATAATGCCCTAAGCGGTTTCAGCCTCCATAGGCCCTGGCCATGGGCTGCGCACCCACGGACAGGGCCCGCTAGTGACCTGGTTGTGCCGCTGTGGCTAGCACGCTACGAAGTTTTGCTGGTTCTGCATCTGTAGCGGGGTGGTGCCTCTGTGTGTGCGTTTCTCCTTTGCTGCAGGAGGTTTTGCCGGCAGTGGGCCAGATCTGACTGACGCGCTTGTTGCATGCCCGGAGCGCGGAACAAACCCCCTCGCCCACCGCGGGCCCAGTGTTGAAGGTGGAACTTGTGAGGGGGCGGACCTGCGAGAAGCGCCCTGTGTCGTAAGTTCCTGCTGTGTCCTTGCAAACTTGTAATATATCCGGGTGGTCCAGCCTGCTGCGGCTGTGTGCATGCATGACGCAAGCTTCAACTGGAACATGACCCTTGCTGCCAAGAGAGGACGCGCACATCTGTCAGGCTTTTGTTGCTAAGAGAATTGTGGTGCACCAAGTGCAAGGCGCCCGCCCTAAAGGGTATGGCGCAGGTGCGTCCCAAGAGAGGCCTGTCCGGGACCTGTATAGCAATCAGGCAGGCGTCCGAGCTAGCTGCTGGGGTCCTCCACACGCGCCCAGCATGTTGCCAAAGCCAGGAGGCGCAGTGCTGCTTCACGCTCGTGAGGGTGACTCACAGGCGGTCAAGGCGTGCATTGCCGCTGCGCTGGCTGGCGTGCAGCTGGAGGTGAAGGCCGCGAGTGCGGGGGCGCGGAGCGGAGCGCTGGGAGCCAGCACGCTGGCGCTTCCTCTGGAGGGCCGGGAGGTGCTGACAGACGGCAACGCAATTGCCGTCTACCTCGGTAAGAAAACTTGACTCTGGTGTTGAGCGAGCTCTGCATGGCAAACACCACGTCAGTTCCTAAACGCCTGGGTGAAGCTTGCGTCTAGTGCAGAAAACACACGGCAGTCCGCGCTCACGCATGCTCGTACAGTGTGCTGTCAGCAACGCTCCGCAGCATGCAAACCACGGGCTTGTTCTCAGCAGCCAAGTGGGGCTGCTGCGAACCGTGGCGTGCACTGCAGCTGCTGCGCTTGCGTTGCAACAAACCACGGAAGGTCCTGCTGCAACTCTCCAGTGCCTGAAGTCCGCGGCTCCACTGGGGTTGCCAAGGTTGTGGCCTGGGGAGGAGCGGCCACCGTCCACCTCCTGGCAAATGTGTTGCCGCCAGGCGCTTGCTCCTGCAAGCACCGCTCGGCAGCTGCCAGTGACTGCCGCATGCTTGCAGGACTGACGGCTGCGGCCGGCGGCAGTGGGTCTTGGAGCAGGGAGAGCTCACCGTCTGTTTAGTGTTGCTGCGCGTACTGCGACGTCCTAGCTTGCAGCTATGCTGAATAAGAGGTTGTGCTGGTGCACACCAGCGCCGGCGGCCGTGCCAGCAGCGTTTGGCCCAGGGCGCTTCGTGTCTGGATCGGAGCAGCGAGCGCAAAGGCCTGCGGTTCACCCCGTGCAGCCGGCGCCGCGGACCGCTGTCGGTGCGCCGACTAACAGCCTGCCTGTCAGCTGCTTACACCCAAGGAGCCTGGCGTATGCAGGCGGCTCTGCGGCTGCGCCGCCCGCTGCCGCGACCAAGGTTGCGGCCTGGCTGGAGTGGGAGGAGCGAGTGCTCAGGCCAGCGGCGCTGCAAGGCCAGCCAGCGCCGCTGACCGCCGCGCTGACGCACCTCGCGGGCGCCCTGGCCGGCAGCGACTATCTCGCCGGGACCACGCTGACGGTGGCGGACGCTGCGGTGTATGCGACCCTGCTGCCGCTCACCGTGGCGTCCTCTGCGGTGCGCAGCCCACAGGGCGGGCTTGTCGCGTCGGAGCCAGCCGGCAGTCCTCCCTGCGCAGGCCACGCCGTGGGGCTTGCGGACGCCAGGGTGTCGCCCCGGCGCTAGCTGAGCTGAGTCTGCCCAGCAGCGCCCAGCCGCCACTCTACACCCCGAGATTGCCTGCAAGGCGCCCGGCCGTGCATGCTCGCTAAAGTAGGCAACGCTTGATTCCTTACTGACTCCTTGCGTGCGGATGAGCAGAGCTTGTCATCACTCTCACGCTCATGAGCATGAGCGAGGGCGCCGCCAGTGATGCGTGCTGTAGCGGGCGCGCAGGCGCCTGCGGCGCTCGACGGCAGCGCCGTGCGCGCGTACCTGGACCGCCTGGAGGCGCACCCGGCCGTGCGCGCCGGCACGGAGCGCGCGCTCGGCCCGCGCGGCTTCCCAGCGCTGGCGGACGCGTTCCAGGCAGACGCCGCGGCCGCGCGGGCCGCGCAGCCGCGCCGGCCGATCCCTGGCGCGCCCCGGGCCCGGTCACAGACTGGACGCGACTCCAGATCCTTCGCGCATATATGGACTGCATGGCTGCCCTCTGTCTCCCCCATGCTCGACGACCATGCGTTTGCCAGCCATACATGCATGCATGGCTTCCACAGCGCAGTGAACAGTGAACAGTGATCAGCAAGATGACGGCAGCGGGACCGCTCAGCGGATAAAAGCGCCGGCCCGAGAACCAACGCGTCGCAGGCCGAAGCTGCCCCCCAGGACCACAGGCCCTCATCAGAACCGTGCGAGAGTGTGCCGCCAGTGTGGCACGACCTCTGCACCGCAGTGCAGCGACGCAGCCGCGCCGATCGCAGGCCAGCGCAACATCCTGATCACGAGCGCGCTGCCCTACGTGAACAACGTGCCGCACCTGGGCAACATCATCGGCTGCGTGCTGAGCGCGGACTGCTACGCGCGCTACTGCCGCGCGCGCGGCTACAACACCGTGTTCATCTGCGGCACCGACGAGTACGGCACAGCCACCGAGACGAAGGCGCGCGCCGATCGCCGCCGCGCTGCGGCCCCAGCCCCCGCCGCAGGGGCGGCAGCGCGCTGGGCACGCCCGCTCGCTGCCAAAACACAGCGGCGGCGCAGCACATGCTCGGCTCGCCGCGCCTCACGCGGTCGCCTGCGCCAGCGCATGACTCACGAGATACCTCTCCCAAGCCTGCCCCCGTAGCGCAGGGCGTGTGGGCCCTGCGTGCATGCAGGGCACCTGTTGGGGCGTTTCCTGTCACGCCAACAGCCATTGCCCCAGAGCATGCCTGCCCGCGACCCGCGGGCGGCCAGAGCTGACGGGGTAGTGCGGGATGCGCAGGCGCTGGAGGAGGGGCTGACATGCCAGGAGGTGTGCGACAAGTACCACGCGGTGCACGCGCAGATCTACGAGTGGTTCGACATCGCGTTCGACAAGTTTGGGCGCACGCCCACCTGGCAGCAGACCGAGATCGCGCAGGCGCGCCGCGCTGCGCGCGCGCGGCACCGGCTCCGCAGGCGCTCCTGGAAAAGCTTACTGCCCTGCAGCCGGGCTGGCTGGGACGCGGCTGCCTGACAGCGGCACAACCAGTCTTGTTTTGCACTCCGTAGCAGGCCAGGCTGGCTGGGAGAGTGCGCGGCCCTGATCGAGCAGCAGGAGGGGAGGCGCCAGGGCCAACAAGGCCTGCTTGCGGGGACGTCATGTTCAGCAATCCACGCCCCCGCCACACCGCTCGCTCCGCTTACAGGGCGTCTTTGAGAAGTGAGGCTGAGCTGCGCCCCAAGGGTGCGCGCGCACCGGCAGGCCATCCCCGCTTGCCTGCGGCGCAGCAGGCAGCCGGGCGCCATGTCCCTGCCACCTGTCCGGGCGCCTGGGAAGCGGCTCCGAGCTCGGCAGCGCGAGGCGTGGCCACGAGCAAACCCTAGTCCGAAAGCCGCTGCCCGGGGCCCAGACCCTCACCTGCCTGCCCGCCCACGCCAGGCGATCTTCGGGAGCCTGGAGCGCGGCGGGCGGCTGGCGGAGCGCGAGAACCAGCAGCTGTACAGCGAGGCCGCCGGCAAGTTCCTGGCGGACCGCTTCGTGACCGGCACCTGCCCGTTCTGCGCGTACGAGGTGCGGCCGTGCCCGCGGCCGGGGCGGCCGCGCGCTCGAGACGCGTTGGCCCCTGCCTGCATGCGCGCGACGCCCAGCAACCCGCGCTCATGGGACAGCCACAGTCGTGGACCGCGGGTGGGTACGCACACTGCTCTGCCGCCGCCGCACCGCGCCGCTGCAGCACTCCCTGTTTTGGCTAGCGAGGCCCCGCAGGCTTGCCTGTGAGCAGGCGACAAGTAACATGCCACAGCGCGCACGGCAGCAAGCTGCGCGGCACATACACAAGCGCAGGGCGCGCCATGCTCTTGCTGACGTGCTTGCCGCCGGCAGCTCCCCTTGCTTTTCGGCTTGCTGCTCTTGTGTGAAGCATGCAGCTGCTGGCGGCTAGCACACCTGCGAGAGCATGGCGCGATCTGCGCTTGTGCGTGTCCCGCAGCCTGCTGCCGCGCGTGCTCTGGCACACAACTTGTCGCCTGCCTATGCGCAATGACCAGCCTGCGGGTCCCCGTCCTGAAGGGCCGGAGCGGCGTGAGTTCCGGTGCTCCCTCACGCCGCCGCATGCTGTGCTGACACCGGCTGCGTGGGGCCTGCGCGCGTCCAGGACGCGCGCGGCGACCAGTGCGACGCGTGCGGCAAGCTGCTGGAGCCGACCGCGCTGCTGCAGCCGCGCTGCAAGCTGACCGGGACGACGCCCGTGCTGCGCGCGACCACGCACCTCTACCTCGACCTGCCCGCGCTCTCGCCGCAGCTGCAGGCCTACATCGACCGCAGCTCGCGCGCGGGCGGCTGGTCGAGCAACTGCGTGCAGGCGCGCACGGCTGCCAGGGCTGCTGCCCTGGCTTGCCGCCGCGCACGCGCAGTGCATGCTGCAATTTGCGCTCCATGTGTGTTGATTACCCTTCTTTTCTTGTAATGGCCCGGGCGCAGGGCAGGCTGATTCTGCGTGGCATCGACCACATGTCTTGCAGATGTCCGACAGCCCTCGCTGCTCCAGCCCTTTCCATCATATTGCCGTGCCCTCCAAGCCCGCACATCATGCGGAGCTCGCCTTCATGAGTGCCTCCTGGTCCGGCGCCGCGCAGACGACGGCGGCGTGGATGCGCGACGGGCTGAAGGAGCGCTGCATCACGCGCGACCTGCGCTGGGGCACGCCCGTGCCGCGTCCGGGGTACGAGGACAAGGTGTTCTACGTCTGGTTCGACGCGCCCATCGGCTACATCTCCATCACCGCCAACTACCTGGACGACTGGGAGGCGCGCGCGCCCTGCTGCCGTCGCCTTGCCGGACCCTGCTTAGGTTTGGGGTAGGGCTAGGGTATGATAGGGTCACGAGCATACCTGGCTGCATCCCTGCCCGACCCTGGCAGGTGCGCATGGGAGCACTGGCCGGATGCCTCGGCCTCGCACAGGCTTGACGGCTGGGCGGGGTGGGCGCAGGCGTGGTGGCGCAACCCGGAGGATGTGGAGCTGGTGCAGTTCATGGGCAAGGACAACGTGCCGTTCCACACGGTCATCTTCCCGGCCACGCTGCTGGGCACGGGCGGGCGCTGGACGCTCATGAGCAAGATCAGCGTGACCGAGTACCTCAACTACGAGGGCGGCAAGTTCTCGAAGAGCCGCGGCGTGGGCGTGTTTGGCAGCGACGCGCGCGACACCGGCATCCCCGTCGAGGTGCTGCCCCTGGGCTCTGCACCTGGGGTCTGCCGGCCGGCCTGCCTGCGCGCGCACGGGGCCCTTGCGCGGCGGCCGTGTGCAGCCCGCCGGGGGGGCTGTTGGTGAGCCCAAGCGCGCGCGCGCGCAGGTGTGGCGCTACCTGCTGCTCTCGCTGCGGCCGGAGAGCGCGGACGCCGACTTCAAGTGGTCCGACCTGGCGGCCAAGAACAACAGCGAGCTGCTCGCCAACCTGGGCAACTTTGTGAATCGCGCACTCACGTTCATCGCCAAGCAGCTGGGCGGCGTGGTAGCCGGGCGCGCGGGCGGGCGCGGCGACGCGCCGCTCGCGCGCCTGGTCGACGACGTGGCGCCGCTGGTCGCGCAGTACGTGGCCGCCATGGACGCCATGCGCTTCAAGGAGGCCATCCGCGTCGTCATGGCCGTCTCGGCCGCCGGCAACAAGTTCATCCAGGACACCAAGCCCTGGGTGGTCATGAAGGCGGACGCGGCCGCGTGCGGCGAGCTGCTGAGCGGCTGCGCGGGCCTGGTCGCGCTGCTGGCCGCGCTGCTGGAGCCGTTCATGCCGTCCGTCACGCGCAGCCTGCTGGAGCAGCTGGCGCTGCCGCGCAGCGCGGTCGCGCTCAGCAACACGTTCCTCGCGCCGTTCCTGCGCCGCGCGGCCGCGCGCGCGCACGCTGCGCCCGCGCCCGCGCCCGCCGCGCCCGCTGACGCGCCCGCGCCGCTCGGCAGCAGCGGCGGCCGTGGCGCCGCGGAGGCGCCCGCCGCCAGCGAAGCTCCTCCGCGCCCCGCGGCTGGGCCTGGCGCGGACGCGCAGGCGGGGCCGGCCGGCCGCGGCGAGGGCACGGATGGGAGCGTGGGTGGAGCCGCCGGGCCGGGCACAGCCAGGGACCCGGGAGGGGACCCAGGGCCTGACCCGGCGGCGCTGCTGCGCGACCTGGTGCCGGCGGGGCACGCGATCGGCACGCCGCGGCTGCTCTTCCGCGAGATCGGTAAAGAGGAGGAGGAGGCGCTGCGCGCGCGCTTCGCCGGCAGCCAGGCCGAGCGCGCGAGCGCGGCGGCCGCCGCCGCGGCGTCCGCCTCCGTGGCGCCTGCCAGCTCCGGCGGAGGGGCTGCCAGTGCAGGCAGGGCGCCGCCCGCCGCAGCTAAACCGGCCGCGCGGGAGCCTCGCGGCGGCGAGCGCGGCGCGGCGCCACAGGCTGCGCCAGCGCCCGCCGCCGCCAATGGCGCGCCAGCCCCAGCGGCCGGCGGCGGCGGCGGCGGCGAGCGCGCGGCGGACGTGTCGCGCCTGGACCTGCGCGTGGGCCTGATCAGGCGCGCCTGGGCGCACCCAGACGCCGACAGCCTGTACGTGGAGGAGGTCGACTGCGGCGAGGCTGCGCCGCGACAGGTGCGCGGCCGCCGGCAGGGCGCAGGGGCGGTGTCGTGGCTGCTGGCCAGCATGCGCGCGCGCTGCGCACGCTGGGAGCCTGACTGCAGCGGCGCTTGTAGACCTGGCTGCATGCCAGGACTGCTCATGGCAGCCAGGGTCGGTCGCAAGCCGAACGACATGGCGCCAGGCATGCGCGCCCGGCCCTTCCTGCCTGCAGGCGATGGCACTGGCGGCACCATGCGGGCAACATGTGCAGCAGCAACGTGCGCACAAAGCAAGCTCAACACCTCACCGACGCTGTCAGCTGCTGGGCGGGCCAGGTGGTGAGCGGGCTGCGGAAGCACATGCCGTTGGAGGCGCTGAGCGGGCGGCGCGTGGTGCTGGTGGCCAACATGAAGCCGGCCGCCATGCGCGGCGTGAAGAGCCAGGCCATGGTGCTGGCCGCGACGTCGCCCGACGGCGAGCGGGTGCCCGCCCGCGTCGCTTCCTTAGGGTGTAGCGTCGCCTCGTTAGGGTCTTGGGGCTGGACGAGACGCGGTCCCGGGCCGCGGCGCAGGCGTGGCGGGCGGGCCGGCCGCTCAGCTGGCACCCAGGAAGCGGTTGCCTTGAGACCGCGCAGCCCCACGGCGACCAGCAGTACGGAGAGAAGCAAGCCATGCCTTACAGACACTCTCTTCTTGGACAAGAGCAATGCCTCACTTTGTGATGTGTTGTATGAATAAGCAACGCGTCGTTGACGCATGCATGCATCTGGGGCTCAGGTGGAGCTGGTGGAGCCGCCGTCGGACGCGGCGCCGGGCGAGAGGGTCACCGCAGAGGGCTTTGCGGGCGAGCCGGACGCGCAGCTGGCGCCCAAGAAGCGCGTGTTCGAGGCCGTGCAGCCCGACCTCGCCACCAGCGCCGAGCGGGTCGCGTGCTATCGCGGCGTGCCGCTGGCGACGGCCCAGGGCCGGTGCACAGTGCCGAGCATTGCAGGCGGCAGCATTCGGTGAGGTTATGGGCATCCACCGAGCTGTTTGCTGGAACAGAGATGGCCTTTCAGGTGTGTCACCATTCCCACAGTGGCACCGAGGTTGTGGGTAGCCTGACAGGCGCACAGCACTGCACAGTACAGTCACACCTTATCAGACAGTCATTGCTGCTCAAACTGTATCTTTAGCGATCAAAGCAGATGGCCACATTTGCAAGAAGACGCCGCGCATGCCCGACACCTAGGCGTCTGGCTGCAATCAACAGTAATGCGCTTTGTGCGCGCGCTCTTCTGGCTCGCCATGGCTACTTGCCAGAAACGCTGTGGTGGTGAGAAGTTTCAGAATATCAGCAACTCGGCAACGACCCCCAAGAGCCATAAACCCAGCAAAGTGCAATACAGAGCCGCCTTCAACACGACCCAAAACCGCGCGTCGGCACGCCTAGGAGCTTGCAGCCTCCTTGCCAGAAGCCGAACAACGCCAGCTGCAGGGCCTGTCCTCTGCAGATAACATGCTGCCTTGTCCGCAAACCATGCGGGGTGCTAATCAGCCAGATCCGCTGACCATGCAGGGTACTAACCAGCCAGATCATCGAGCGTCGACTACAATACACGGCCAGGGCAATCCCTGTCCTCTGCAGAAACGGTGATGTCAAAAGCGAAACTTCAGCGCCAACCCACTTGTGAGATCACATCACAGCTCCCTCTGCAGGATGCCGACCCGGCGACAGCCTGTCATTCCACAAAGCCACTTCGTGGTTCGGTACATGGCAATACTCTCTTTCAAAACTCATCTCAGCTCGGCCATCTGCCAGCAGTACCCGCCCTGCCCACGCTGTGTCCTAGGCTGTCGGCTTAACCTACTATTTACGTGCACTGCGAGGCTACCAACCCACGCTCATAAGCCCCTGCCGCAAGAATGTGATGCAGCGAGGCAGCTGTTCAAGTAGGCGAGCCAACTGCCACTTTGCAGCCCCAAGGCAAAAAAAAGCAGCGCGGCAGTCGCAGGAGCAGGCGCTGTCTCTTCCTGAGCACTGCCCCGCCTTGTTGTGCGGCCAGGGCGCCCGCCCTCCCACCGGATTGCTTCAGCCGCAATCGCTTTAGTGGGTCGCCACAGTGCGTGAGGTCTCGTCCACGGAGTTGCGGCGCAGGTAGCTGCTCAGGCGCGCGAGCGACTTGGGCAGCGACGAGCCGGGCGCCGCGCGCGGCGCGCCCTCGCCCTCCTCTGGGCAGGCCGCCGAGCGGCCCATCGAGCGGGGCCCTGAACTTGGCTGCCCGCCTGCGAGGCGCTCGCCTGCGTGAGACGGGCGCGCTGTGCAGCAACTCAGTTCATTTCCTGGCCATGGTATCCACAGAAAGCCTTCATTCAAAGCCTCGCTGGAAGCTGCGAGACTTTCATGTGACTCCCATGTACAAGACACCCAGCTGCACCAAGATGTCAACTGCATACTAGCATGTCACAACTCGTTCACATAAGCACGCAGCCTGGCGCCCAACACGCCAGATCAGCCATGTCCCTGTTTCAAACCTGTCTCAACAAACTCTCCGGACATACTGCCTAACGCTGCAGAGCGATGAACGGGCACAGACACAGGCCCTGCAGAAGCCCCGTGTGCACGCGCGCCTGGCGCGCCGGGCGGCTGCGCGGCGTTGCTGCTGGGGCTGCGCCCGAAGAGCGCGCCCTTGCCGCCCGGCAGCAGGCTGATCTTTTCCAGGCCCTTGCGGAAGCTCGCGCCGATGCTGTTGCGCCGGCCCTCCGCCGGCGGCCCGCAGTGCACCACCGTCACCGGGCAGGCCGCGTGCTGCGCCACATAGCTGCGCAGCCGGGCTGGCCGTCAGGTGCAGGGCGCGGCATGAAGGAAGGCAGGTACAGCTGTGGATGCCAGGGGCGGATGAGGGGTTGAGGACTCTCAGCGACGCGGCCCGCCATGAGACACAGCAGCGAGCTGGCCGTCAAGAGCCACAGCAGCCAGCTAGCCATCAATAGGCAGGTCTGTTGGTTCTCACTTTGCGGCGCACGGTCTGTCACGGGCAGTGGCGCACTTGGCGACGCTGCGCTGGTACGCATTGGCCGTGTAGTCGCGGTCGCACGGGGACAGGACAATCACGGCCGCGTTGAGCGCCTCGGCTATCTGCACGAGCGCCTTTCCGCGGTGCGCGTACTGCGATGGCCGCTTCACCGTGTGAACCTGCCATACGTCTGCAGTCAGTCATAGCGTGCGCTCAGCTTGCTTTCAGGCAACGGCACTGGGAAGGGCAAAGCACGGCTGAGCGGTGTCACGCACGCTGCAGGCAGGAGCGGGGCCAGGAGCACTGCGAGTGAGCACCTCTGTGGCGCCTGCAGCTGTGGACAGCCGCGGCAGCAAGCGGTCTGTGATGAAGTCGTTTGCATACTCGTCCGCGTGTGACACTTCCGGGACGAAGGATGGGAACTGCAGGCGCGCGCTGAACTCGTCGTCGTTCTGCCGCAGGTGTAGCAAGCGGCGTCAGAGCGTGCACTGCACACCGCGGGGCACACTCCAGCGGCACGCGCAGTGAAAACCCGGCAACGCACAGTCAGCATGGACGCGCTGCGCATGCCGCACCGTGTTGATGTCATCGTATGCAGTTGTGCTGTCCTCGTGGTCCTCTAGCACGTGCACCAGGTGCAGCATGTCGCCTGCGCACCATTGTGCACCTCATGGCGCAGACATCACACTGCACTTCTGCGCACAACGCACTGTGCTCGATATTTTGGACGTCTACACAGTCGTGCTGGAATGTATAGCAGGACAAGGTGAGACGTGTGCATCTCCTCGTCCCAACCTTGTTTGTGCCTCGCGTGGCGCACCAGGGCGATAGATGAACTTCTCTGCAAAGTCCACAGCCTGCTCCGCCTCCTGCGTATTCAAACCCGTTGAGCTTCCGCGCTCACTCTGCGTAAACGGCTGAAGGCGCTGCTGTGAAAGTACTCGGACACCGCCACATGCACAGCCACGTCACAGTGGTCCCCATGAGTGCCCGCTTAGGATGTATTTCTCTGCCGCCATCAGTCTCTTTGCAGGCTGCACCTAACAGGCACTTACTGTGCAGGGCCCCCCAGCATGGCGGGCCAGCCCCTGTCGAGCATGGGGGCATAAGCTTGGCAGGCCCATGCTTGGCAGGGCAAGCCGCCCACCTCACAGTCGTCCACAGCAACGAGCAAGTGTCTGCCCTCCGCCACTTCAGCCATGGTTGCTTACTTGGCAGTGCCGATACGCAGTGCGGCCAATGCCTGCTTCAGAACGCCAGCTACAAAATGAAGAGAGAGCACACAGGATGCAACTGTGGGTAGGCTTGCGCTTTAGGTGCACTTGCTTTGCTGATGAGGGGTGTCCAGCTGCCCTGAGGGGGTATACATCATCTAGAGCCTCTTGCTGGGTAGGTCGCAGGGCGCGCTCCCTGCACAGGCAGGCGACATGGTAGCTTACAGGCGTCATCGCCAGCGCCGCAAGGCCCCCGCCGGCCAAATGCCCACCGGCGCTGTCAACTGCTGCCACACTCCACATGCGCTTCTCGCCAGCGCGCGGTGCCACCCAAGCGCCCGCAGCGCGCGGCCCAGCGTCCCAGCCCGCCGCACACCCAGCACAGCAGGAGCATGGTCCATAGCGCGCGCGGTCCGCAGGCCACATACGCCTCGGCCCGCAGGTGGCGCGCCGTCAGGTCTTTGCGCGCTTCCTGGTGGGCCGGGCGCCTTTTGCGGGCGCGCCGGCGGCGGGCGCACGCGCCGAAGCGCGCATGGCGGCAAAGGCCTCCTCTGGGGGCTCTTCTGGCGGGACCCCTTTCTTGCCCGCTCTGGCTGCTGCCTTGCCGCAGTAGCGCGCCTCGAGCGATGCCAGCAGCCCGCCCGCGCCCTGCGCGCCTGTCGCTCGGCCCCTGCCGCGCAGGCCCTGTCAGGGTCTTGGGGGCGTTGGCGGGCTGGCAATGCATGCGTGCAGCGCCTGCAGCGGCCTTGCAAACATGCGGCACATGGCGCCAACAGCCTGGCTTTGCAGCACTGGGCCCCGACGGGGCTCCAGTGTGTGTGCGGGCCCCACGCAGGAGCCATGCCGTGGCTGGCATGCACTCTTCCTTCTTGGTGTGGATCCGGCACGACACCTCGCACGGGTCGGCCGCATGCAGGCCGGCCGGGTGCGCGCACGATAGGGTGTGCAAGACCGCGCCGGGAGCGCGCCTTATCTGAGCGACGAGAGCCTGCTCGTCAGCGGCGGCCCGGCCGCCCTTCTCCGCATTGCTACGGCCGCGCTTGCGGGGCGCGAGCGGGTCCCCCTTCGGGCGCGGGCGCGCGTCCACCTTGGCCGCCCAAGCGCGAAACTTGCGGTGGTCCCGCGCGCGGCCGTCCGCGACCGCCGCACGCAGGGCGTCCGCGAAGCGATGCGCGTCGCGCCGGGGGTCCGAGAACATCAGCCACTCAAACACCTGCGGGCGCTCAGCGCGCGGCTCGGCGCCTGCGGAGGGTCGGCAGGGGGCATGCGGTCTCTCCTTGGCTCCGAGGGACAGCCGCCAGGGAGGTCAGCAGTCCTTCAGGCACCACGCCGCCTGCAGGTGTCCGCACAGGCGCGCCGCTCACCTGGGGCATGTCGCCGGCAAAGCGTTCGTGCAGCTCCAGCAGCTCCGCGGCCTCCTCCGGCGAGCCGCGGAAGCTGCCCTCCAGCTCCTCGATGTCCTCCACCGTCACCTGCGCGGCCGGGCGCTCGACAGCTGTGGCAGGCCCATCAGGCACGCCCGGCAGCCTCGGCGCCGCGCGACCGTCGTGCCGCGGCCTCATCCACCCGCCGGCTAGCCTTTTGTACACGAGATCCCCGGCGTCCCTCCTGCCATGCGGCGTTCGGCCGCCCGGGGGACCGGGCGGACCTGCTGGTAAAGCGCGCGAGGGTACTCGCGCAGCCCGGCCAACCTTTGCACATCAAAGCCCCATCATCGTCTCACAAGCCACGCGTCCCTCAGCCGCCCAATGGTCCGGGCCGACCTGCTTGTAGAGCGCGCGGAAGTACTCGCGCAGCGTGTCAAACTGCGCGCCCGCCAGCTCCTCCGAGTCCGCCAGGCTGCCGGTCTGGTCGTACACCTTGCGCCTGCCAGGCCGACCGCGGTTAGAGAGGCGGCGCGCGCTCGGCAGTCGCGCAGGTGGCCGCCCTCGTCGGTGACCTGAGCAAGCGCGAAGCGCCACCAACAGCCAGCCCTCCACACAGGCCTCAATTTGGCAGCTGTTTTGGATCCTCATTCAGCGCCAAGCGGCCCTGAGGCAGGCAGCGGATGTTGGAGCGTTGGCCAGCCTCTGCCGGCAGCGAGGCGCAGCACACGGCAAGGACAGGTAGGAGCGCTGGCGAGCCTCTCTGGGGCAGCTGCTCCGCGTACGGCGGCGCTCGAGAGCGGCGCCTTGCTTTGGCAACGGTGTCACAAGCTGTGCTGAGCACAGGCTTGACGAGACTTGCCCACAGCCCGTGCTGAAGGGGGCTGGGGCAGCGTTGCTGTATAGGGCAAAGCTGGCGGTCCGAGCGGTGCTCCGGCTGGAGGCACTTGCACCTGGCACCTGGCACAGAGCACCTGGCACAGGGCAGCAGGAGGCACTTGTGTTGCCGGGGTGGGGCCGCACTTCTCCGGGTCGCCCAGGACGGCGTATATGCGCTGCAGGGACTGGAAGCTGGCCTTGGCAGTCTGCGCCCGGCCAGCAAAGCAGCGCTCAGGCAGGCTGCGCGCCAACTTGTGTACCGGTCTGCACATCAGTGCTCTGCAGGCATGCGATGCCGAGCGCACCTCATCCCCAGGACACTTGTCTGGATGGCAGCGTATCGCAAGCGTCCTGTATGCCTTCTTGATGTCTGCCTGCATGAGCGGCCGGGCGTCCTCAGACAGCGTCAACAGGAGCATGGAGCTGCTTGTGCACGCGTAACAGGCGCGCACCGCACCTGCGAGGCATCCCTGGCCACGCCGAGGACCTGCACGTGTGGTGAGGTGACTGCAGATGCTGATACGCTGATGTGCAGCAGCACGTTGAACCACAACAAAACCACAGCAAAAGCGCACGCGTCTGCTTACCTCATACAGACACCGCCCGTCTGCCTCCATGATGCCTTCAGCAGCACGCTCCGCGTAAGCGCGGGGCACGGTGGCGCTCAGGCGCTTGCTACGCTGATGCTGACACACTCACCTGCCACTTGGTGTGCGCCTTGCCCTCCCAGACAGTGCTCCCCGCAGGATGTGCCTTCCCTGGCAACGGTAGCAGTGCTGTTGGCCTAGAGCCTGGAGTCGAGATTTACCGGCCACTTCGGCTGAATTTTAAAATGGCACAAGCCCTCAGCTCAGCTGCTTACTGCAGTGCGGCACGGGCAGTGCCGTGCTGGGAAATGAGTCCCACACCTGTGAACTGAGGACGCGATACCGTGCTCCTGTAACGTTACCTTGCGTCTATGCAAGGGCTGCCAGCAGCGCCACGCGTGCAGCGCGCCATGCAGGGCTGGGAGAGCGCGCTTGACAGCCTGCAGTGCGACGACGCAGCCACACGGCTTCGGTGCCTTCACCAGCTGCAGGCGTGCCTGACGTGTTCGTGCGCACACGCTCGCAGCGCCGGATCACACTCTGCAGCCACTGCGACACTGCTGAGCGCGTGCACAGGATTACTTGGAGGCGCACGGTCTGCAGCGGCAGCAGGCAGGCGAGCTCGCCGGGGCGCTGTCCACCGCACTCAGCAGCTCACATCCCCAGGTACGGCGCTCCGCCAACTAGCTCCTGAGCTTCTCTGCACTTCCGGGACTACGTCTGAGGCGCTATGCATATTGAGGCGCTGGCTGAGTGCGGGTTGCGGAGCGCTGCAGCCAGCACCCGGTTGGGGGCCGCCACATCTTGCTATATAGGCAGGCAGCCGTGCTCTGTCTGTCTCAAAGCTCAGCCTTGCCTGCTCCGCAGGTGTGCCAGCATGCGCTGCAGCTGCTACACATGCTGCTGCAGTCCAGCCCAGACCTGGCCCGGACGCACCTGGATGCGTTCACGCCAGATGTGGTGCGCGCGCGCTCACCGTCGGTGCTTGCTCAAGACACGGTCACCGCGCCATGTGGCCCGCGCCATGTGGCCCCCGCTCATTGGGGGTCCTTATGAGCCAGAAGCAGGAGGTGTGAGACTAGTGCCAAGCGACCCCTCTCAGCACACCCGTTGCTTGGCAGCAGCACCCCTGCCTCGCGCCGCGTGACAGCCACTACACTTGCAGCTCAGAGCTGGGGCCTAACGCATTCCTCAAGGGCCAGGGTGAGGGTGCTGGCCACGCCGCGTGCAGCTGGAGCGCCTGGGCGACGCCAAGCCCGCGGTCCGCGAACGCGCCGCGGCGGTGCTCGCGGCGCTGCTGGCGGGCCCCGCGCCTGATCAGGCGCTCGCGCGCGCCGCGCCCGCGTGGTCGCACCGCAGCTGGCGCGTGCGCGCGGCGCTCGCAGCGGGCGCGGCGGCGGCCGCGGCCGCCGGCCTCGCCAGCCTGCTGAGCGCGCGCCAGCGCTCCGACCTGCTGCTGGAGCCTGCGGCGCGGCTGCTGAACGACTCCCACAGGCACTGCCACACCTAGCCAGAAGCACGAGCGCGGCAGCCTTTGCTGTAACATGCCAGACGGTAGCGCTGTGTTCACTGCTCTTCCGCATGCATGCAGAGCTGTTGCGACGCTGCTGTGGGCGCCGCACGTGGAGCCCATGCAGCAGACCGATGAAGCGTACCCTGTTTCTTTCTGCCGGCATCCACCTCGCTTGGAGTGCACTTGCCGTCGGCAGTGGCAGCAGCGCGTGTGGCAGCATAAAAGCCGGGCTGCGCGACTGACCTGTGGGTTCGGCGCGCGCAGCGCCGTGCGCGAGGCAGCGGCGGCGCTGCTGCAGGCGCTGCATGCGGAGCACGGGCTGCAGGTGGACGAGGCGCTGGCGGACGCGGGTGTGCGCCCGACCCAGCTGCGCGAGCTGGCGGCGCGGTTCGGCCGCGGCGGCGGCGCGGGCGGCCGCCGCGACAGCGCCACCACGTCGGAGCTTGAGGCCGCGTCCGAGGCGCGGCCCGTGCCATGCACAGACGCGACGCGCGCCGTGTCACTTAGGGAAGCGATCTCAGACTTGTGTGCACATTGTAGAATTAGACCGGCAAGGTCGGATATGCAACATCTGCAGCTTGCGCGAGCCGGCTGCCACGGCTGCGCGCCCTGAGCTCGGCGCTCGCCGCCTGCCAGGCGGGCTCCGAGGCGACCTCGCAGCGCAGCTCGCCCTCGCGCGGTGGCGACGCGCACGCGCCGGGCACGCGCGGCGGTGCGGCAGCTCGCCGCGGCGGCTACATGGTGCGCGCCCGGAGGCCGCGCCCGCGGGCACACAAGGCGCTCAAATGTAATGCATGCGGCTGAACTGAAAAGCCCTACACACAGAAGGGTGCTGCATTGCTGTGGCGCTGAGACCATGCACGGCCGCTCATGAGCCAGCAGCGACGAGCGCAGGGTGGTGCGCATCGCGACAAGCGGGACCTGGAACCTCCTGCGGACGCCTTGCAGCGCCAACACTCTGCAGGGTCTGACAAGGCAGTTCGCGCATGCGTGTACGTACATGATCACGCGGCCTCATCCCTGAACTACCCTAGCGCCGGCGCGCAGGACTCGGGGGGTATGACCGCCTGCGGCGCGCTGCCGATCGCAGCGCCCGTGCCCGTCGAGTCCGAGCGCCAGCTGCGCACAGAGGTGCGCGTGGCCGGGCCCCGCCCTCGGCGCGCTACTGGGCATGCGCCGGCGCCGTCCGGCAGGCGGCGCGCCCTGCTTATGGTTGGGTCCGGACGAGTGCGTCGTGGGCGCGCGCGCCTGCCTGGAAGCGGGCTCGGGCTGCGCAGCAGGAACATGCGGCTCCCACCTCGCAAGCAGGCGCGAGGGGAAGGCCGCTGCTGGAAGGCGTGCCGGCGAGCGCGCATGCGGCCTGCCTGACCCCGCGCCCGTCCCTGCCAGCTGGAGCGCCTGGCGGGCGCGCTGGCGGAGGGCGCCGAGTGGACGAGCCGCATCGCCGCGCTGCTGCGCCTGGAGGGCCTGGCGGCCGGCGCGGCCGCGGCCGGGCTCGGCGGCGCGCTGCCGGATGCGCTGCGCCCGCTGCGCGACCCGCTCGCCGCACAGCTGCTCGACCGGCGCTCCGCGGTCGCGCGGCAGGCGCGGCGCCCGGACGCTGTGCGGTCGCGTGCAAGAGGACACCCTCGCATGTTGCTCAAGCGGTTGTTGCCATGCGCACCGTTGCTCCCGCAGCGGCGTGCACTGCGCCTGGTCCCCTTGCAGCTAACAAAGAGTAGCAGGGGCACCCAGGCCTGGCAAGCATGTTTTGCAGGCGTGCATGTAGCCAAGCGACGCGCGCTCCGCAGGCCTGCCACGTCGTGGCGCAGCTGGCTGCAGCGCTGGGGCCGCGCTTCGACATGTTTGCGCTCACATACCTGCCCGCGCTGTTCAAGGTTGTGGTCATAACTGTGCAGGCGCGCCCCGCCAAGTCACGCCCTGCACTTGCTGCGACTGCCCTCGCAGGTCGCGGATAGTGCCCAGGCGCCCTGTTAATGCGGCCTCTCAGTCTGGCGCTTGTTTGGGGTGCGGTGTTTGGGGCCTCAGGTTTCAGTCTGCTGTGCAGTCCCAGTAGCTGAATTAGGTGTCTTGAGCGGAGCATTCAATGTCATGCATCGCTGCCCTGGACTGTGGCGCTGCAATGCATAGCGCGCAGCACCTCGCTCCCGTCCTCCTTCCGACAGGTCATGGCGGAGTCGGCGGACGGCTGCATGCGCGCGCTGCTGCAGCACTGCCGCTCCGCGCGGCTGCTGCCGCCGCTCTGCGCGGCGGCCGCGGGCGACCGCAGCGCGCGCCTGCGCCAGTCCGCCACCGAGTACCTGCTGCTGGCGCGCCGCGCCCAGCCCACTTCAGCGGCCCACTTCGTGGCACCACAGCAGTGGCGTGAGTGTTATGAGGGTCCCTTGTGCAACTGAGTGGCGGGCGTCGTGTGCGGCATGCGCCGCCCACGCAGGGTGATGACATGCGCCCTTCAGTGGCTGGCCTACCCGCGCTCGCCGGCGCAGCGAGACGCATGGCGGCCGGCGCCGCGCAGCTCAAGGATGTGCCCAGTCATCAGAGCACTGCATTGGGCCTCCTGCACTGACAAAGAGCGCCCGCAGGCCGTGGAGGGCTGGGACGCGGGCGCCCTGGAGCGCTCGGCCGACGCGCTGGAGGCCGCAGCGCGCGCGGCTGCAGGCGACGCTGTGGCCGAGGCGCGGCCCGCCCAGCTCGCCAATGGGCGCTCTGCTGCTCGCCGCGCGCATGCAGCCCTGAGGTCCCACCCCTCCCGGCCGGCCGCCGCGGGCGCGCCGCGGTGGCCGAGCGGCCGGCCCGCAGGCTGAGGCGCGCACGCTGCGCAGGTTCGCGCGCCCGGGCGCGTGCTGTACGGCGCGCTGGGCGTGCGGTGGCCCGGGCGCGTCGCCGGGTGGCTGGCGCGCGCGGACGCGGGGCTCGCACCGCGGCTGCAGGAGGCGCTGGCAGCGCACGCGCCAGGTGCGCGCCCGCCCAGGGGACAGCGAGCGGGGGCGAGCGTGCTCTGAAAGCGTGCGAGGGACGCCGCGGTGTGATGGAGGCCGCGGCAGCCTGCGGTTTGCCTTCTGCCCGAAGTATCAATCTCTTTGTTCACACCAACATCGGGGCCATAGCAACATGTCCCTCAAACCTGGCGTATGAGTCTGGCTCTCACGCTGCGCATGCAGCAGAGCCTGACGCGGTCCGCGCGGACAGGACCCTGCGTCCAGCATGCAGCATGCGCCGAGCTACGCGCCTCCCCGCCCCACCCGGCCGCGGCGCGCCCCGCGCCGCGGCGTGCGACCCTCGCCGCGCTGCCCTCTGGCGCCGTGCGCACAGCGCTGCCGGGCGCCGACCCCGCCGCGTACACGCACAGCGCGCTCGAGCTGGAACACGCCCCTGCGCGCGCGTGCGCCGGGGAGCGCGGGCAGCCCCTCCCACGGCAAGCGGTCGCGCGGCGGTCGGTGGGCGGCGCGGCGCTGCGCGTGCTGCTGAACGGCGCGCGCCCAGACCGTGGCCGCTGCCCATGTGTGCCGCGCTGTAAGCGTTGCAGGGGCCGCCGCATGCAGCCACGCCGCTGCATGGCTGTCTGCGTGCCTGCCAGCGCACCCATGCCTGGCCGCGGCCCCAGATCGTCAGATGCCGCCAACGTGTGCCACATACGTGTGACTCGCCGCCGGGTGCGTGCGCAGGCGGAGGGCCGTCGCTGGCGGAGGAGCTCGAGGCCGCCCTCCCGGCCGCGCCTGCGGGGGCCCCGCGCGCGCAGCGCCTGCCCGCGCCGCCGCCGGAGGCGCGCCGCAGCGCCGCCCGGGAGCCAATCCCGCCAGAGCCGCTGCCCGCGTGGCTGGAGGCCGCGCCGGACGCGCTCGGCGCGGCGGGCGCGGCCGTGCCGCCCGGCCCCGCCGTGGGCGCCTCCGCATGCTGGGACATCGAGGCTGGCCATGGCGCCGGCGCCGCGGGCGGCCTCGCGCAGCTGCTGGCGGCCGTGCCGGCGGCCGGCGCCGACTGGCGCGCCAAGACGGAGGCGTTCGACGCGCTGGGCGGCGCGCTGCGGCGGCCGGACGCGGGCATGCGCGCGGAGCTCCCGGCGCACGTGGACCGCCTGCTCGCCGTGCTGCTCGAGCACCTGGGTATGAAACCGTGACCCTATCCACCCTACCCTGCCGTATGCTGGAGTACCTGGGTGCGGCTGCGGCTGGCCAACACGACTGCCAGGCGCGCTGTGCCGTCATGGGGCGGTGACGTGCGGCGGGCGATCGAGGAAAGCAGACTGGGACGCGCCGGGGGCTCCCAAGGCCGTATTTTCCGCAGGCAGCCAAGCCGGCCTGGCCCGCGTGGCTTATCAAGGCCCGCGTGCGCCGGGGCGGCAGGTGATGCGCACCAGCGCGTGGCGGGCGCCACGCTGGCGGCGCTCGCGGCCGCGCTGCGCGCTGGCGGGCGCCTGTTCGAGCCGCACCTCGACCGCCTCATGCCGCCGCTCTTTGTGCGCGCAGCCGACAACAAGGTGCGACCCCGCAAGTTGTAGCGTCTGACCACTGTGTGCGGGGAGCCTGCCCTGTGCGCTACACAAGCAGGCTGCTGAGCCTGTTTAACAGTCCTAGAGCTGCGGCCCCCTGACCACCTTGTGCCGATGTGCACATCTGGTCTCAGGATCGGGCAGAAGAGGGTGGTCGTGGTGCATTGCCGTGCCGGCCGACTCTGCAAGCGCAAAGCGCGCCGAGAGCGCGCCCAGCCGCTGACGCGCCGCGCGCGCGCGGCAGGAGGCGCTGCGGCGCGGCGCGGCGCAGGCGCTGGCGGCGCTGCCGGGCGGCGTGGGCGCCGACGCGCTGCTGGGCGCGCTGGCCGGCGCGCTGGACGCGGCGCGCAGCCCGCGCGCGCAG
>JAABUV010001054.1_pt1 | contig 40497 bp, 41 predicted proteins | sample 5559971 | NCBI WGS metagenome assembly JAABUV01 (sample SAMN10711881, study PRJNA513362) | rock metagenome | isolation source: Antarctica rocks | place: Antarctica: Victoria Land, Knobhead nord | collected 2015-12-19 | reverse complement strand
CGTCAGACCTTCAGTCATGTGAGCCGAAACCCCATGCCTGCAAGCGGAAGCGGCGCACGGTCGCCACTGGCACACACCCGCGCAAGGGGTCAGCTACTCGGCGCGAAAATCGGCGCTAATACCACCGGAGGAACCATGCGCACGCCCCGCAGAACCCTGATCCTGGCCGTCGTCGCCCTCGCCGCCCTCACCGCCGCCGGCTGCGGCCGGGGGGAGGGCGCCGCGGGTGGCCCGTCCGGCACCAAGGACGCCACACTGATCATGAGCACCCTCAACAACCCGTTCTTCGTGTCCGTCGCCGACGGCGCCAAGGCGCAGGCAGCAGGCGCGGGCCTGAACCTGTCTGTGCAGAACGCCAACAACAGTGACCAAAGCGCTCTGGACCTCACGACCACGTCGCTGGCGAAGAAGCCTGCAGTGCTGATCATCGACCCGGTGGGGAGCCAGTCCGGTACCGCGATGACCAAGGCCGCGAACGCCGCCGGGGTCCCGGTGATGGCCTTCGACCGGCGGCCGGACTCCGGCAACCTCGCCACCTTCATCGGGTACGACGCCGTCCAGGCCGGGAAGAACGCCGCCGCGAGCCTGGGTGAGGCGCTCGGCGGCAAAGGCAAGGTCGTCGAGATCCAAGGCATCCTGGGCACCAACGTCGCCCAGGACCGCAGCAAGGGCTTCAGAGCAGGCATCGCCGCGTTCCCCGACATCCAGGTGGTCGCGACCCAGGCAGCCGACTTCGACCGCGGCAAAGCCCTCAACGTCATGACCAACGTGCTGCAAGCCAACCCCAACATCGACGGGGTGTACGCCGCGAACGACGAGATGGCCCTCGGTGTCGTGGCCGCGTTGTCCGCCCAAGGCAAGGCCGGCACCGTCAAGGTCGTCGGCAACGACGGCATCGCCGACGCGATCGCCGCCGTCTCCGCTGGGACGATGTACTCCACCAACGCCGAGTCCCCGTACGCACTGGGCCAGGAGGTCGTCAAGCTCGCCAGCAGTGTGGCCAAGGGCGAGCAGGTCGCCGCCGAGAAGGTGCTGCAGGGCAAGCTGGTCAAGAAGGCCGACGTCAGCTCGTACTGCCAGTACCTGACGAGCATCGGCGACACCAAGGGTTGCCCGGCCGGCTGACCGCGGTGGCCACCCAGAGGAAAGTGCCCATCCCAGAGGAAGCGGAGCGCATGACCGGTTCGGCTCCCCGCACCCCCCCGGCCCAGCCTTCCCGCGCCGAGCTGGCGGCGATGATCGACCACACGCTGCTCAAGCCCGAAGCGCGCGACGTGGACGTCGCGGCCCTGGTCGCCGAAGCGCAGGCGTTGGGGGTGCTGGCGATATGCGTGTCACCCTCGATGCTCCCGTTGAACGCGCCAGGGCTCGTCGTGGCCACCGTCTGCGGCTTCCCGTCCGGCAAGCACCTCAGCTCGGTGAAGGCGGGTGAGGCGGAGGCAGCGGTCGCCGCCGGTGCTCACGAGGTGGACATGGTCATCGACGTCGGGTCAGCGGTCGCCGGGCAGTGGGCGGCCGTCGAGGCTGACATCGCCGCGGTCCGCGCCGCCGTGCCCGCACCCCACGTGCTCAAGGTGATCCTCGAGTCGGCGGTCCTCGACGATGTCACCGTGCTGGCCGCGTGCCGCGCGGCGGAATCCGCTGGAGCCGACTACGTGAAGACCTCCACCGGCTTCCACCCGGCAGGAGGCGCCACCGAACACGCCGTTGCCCTGATGGCCGAGGCCGTCGGTGGCCGCCTCGGGATCAAGGCGAGCGGCGGGATCCGCACCGCCGAAGCGGCCCTGGCCATGGTGGCCGCGGGCGCGACGCGGCTCGGCCTCTCCGCATCTCGAGGCATCCTGGACCAACTGTCCGGAAGGGGGGTTTCCCCTTAGGTACTCTTGACGGTGGAGCGTCTCCCGTGGGCCCGGTCGCCGGGCGGGACTACCCGCGGTCGTACGCCGAGCTGCGTGCCTGGTTCGACCGGGACGCGAAGTGCTTGGACTACTTGGACTGGCTCCGCTGGACGGTTCGTCTGCCCTGGCTGCGGCGGCCTGGCTGCTCGTCAACAGCAAGACCGGCATCTCGGCCACCCAGCTGCACCGCGAGATGTAGCTGGGCTCGATCCAGACCGCGTGGGCGATGCTGCATCGCTACCGCACAGTGATGGTGCGACCGGACGGGAGCGGGTTGCGTGGCGACGTCGAAGTTGACGAGAGCTTCCTCGGACGCCCGGTGTCGAGGTCGAGGAGCACGGGTTCGGCCGAGCCCGGCTGGGTGTCATCGCGGATGCGAGCGCGACCAGCCTCGCCGCGTTCCTGGACAGGCCCGCTCGAGCTCAGCCACCTGGACCCCTTTTCGGGGTGGTCGCGGCCCCGGGTGCACCGCTGTCTGGTTTGCCACCGGCGCCCCCAGCAGCACCCCTGCCGCCGCTGAAGAGCTTCGTGGTGGTCGTGGAGTTCGTCGGGAGCGGTTGGCTCGGGTCGGCGAGCACCACTTGAGCACCGAGGTCGAGACCAGCGCTCACCTCGGTGAGCATGGTGCCGACCGCGCCAGTGTGGACGGTGACCTGTGTTGGGGTGTTCCCCTGCAGCACCGTTGCGGTCGCGGTTCCAGGGCCGGTCGGGGTCTAGCGCGCTGCCAGGGACGTTGAGGACGCCGTGCGCCGTCCCGAGGATCAGTTCGACCTGCGCGAGAGCCCCTGTTGTGAGCGCGGCGGCTGGTGCGGGGACGACAACCACCACGGAGTAACTGGGTGTTGGGGTGGTGGACACGGGCAGCAGCCCGATCGACTGCACGGTTCCCTCCACCGGGGTGGTGTCGCCGTCGGCGGTGACCCGCGCGGGGCGGCCGACCACGACTGTGGGCATTGCGCTCAGCGGCACGGCGACTGTTACGTCGACTGCGCCACCGCCGACGACCGTCACACCGACGCCGGCGGCTGCGGGTTGTCCGGTTACCAGACTGACCTGCGCCACTGTGCCCGACATGGGGGTGGTCAGTACGGCTGCAGTAAGGTTGTGATTGGCGTCCTGCAGCGTAGTTTGCGCGGTTTGCACCGCTGCTCGATCGGTGATGAGGCGGCTCGCCGGCGAGGCGCTGCCGTTGTGGGGGGCGGGGCCTGGTGCGGACAGTCCCGTTCCGGTGTCGGCCGTGCTACCGGGGGACGGGGTCCCCGTCGGACTCGCCGCGGTGGGCGACGTCGTGGCCGTGCCGCCGGTTCCGCCGGGGCCGCGGGCCACGGAAATCGAGTTGGCTTCGGCTGCCCGCTCATATCCGGAAATGGCGGCCGCAAGGGCCTGCTGCGCCTGCACGAACCGGTCCTGGGCGCGCTGTGCCGCGGTGAGGGCGTCGGCGCAGGCGATCCCGGTTGCACTCGTCCCGCTGGTTGTCCTCGTCATCCCGCTGCGCGGGCTGTTGCCGGGTGTCGTGCCGGTGCCCGTCGCCGGGGCGGTGCTTGTTTCCGTTGTGTTGCCGGCGGTGGGGGAGGACGTGCAGGTGGTGACCGCTGCCCGGAGCGCGGTCGTACTGGATGCCGCGGCACTGGCGGCGGTCTTGCCAGCGGTGTCGACCTTCGGTTGAAGGTCGCGGACTCCAGCCGGGGGGGTTGGCGGGGGGGTGAGGTCGGTGTCGACGGTGGCTTGCGCGGCAGCGAGCTTTGCTTGAGCGTCGACGACCGCGGCCTGCAGGGCGGTGGGGTCCAGCCGGGCAAGTTCCTGGCCGGCGGCGACGGACTGGCCGACTGTCACGGCGACGGAGGTGACTTGTCCGGTGACAGAGAACGTCGCGGTCGTTTGGTGCACGTGGGTGGCGGTGCCGGTGAGGTCGAGGACCTGCTGCACGTCGCCCCGCCCGACGGTGGCTGTTACGTAGGCGGGAGATCCGGCCGAGGCGCCGGCGTAGGCGGCGGATGCGCCGACGACGAGGAGGCCGGCGAGCGCGAGGGGTAGGCCGCGGCGCACCACCCGACGGCGGCGTACCCGACGTTCAGGCACCGGGGGTACGTGCGTTCGCGCCGGTCTGTGGGTCGCAGGAGCCGTTGCGCGGCGGCCGCACTGTCAGCGACTTCGCGGCGACCACGCCGACGTTGTTGGGCTTGCCGACGACGGCGAGGCAGCTGCCGTCCACGAGGACGGAGGCGTTCGCCGGCGTTGTCTTGGCGAAGGACGTGTTGGGCGTGGTTGTGACGGTGATATCGGTCGAGGCCAGCGACGTGCGGGGGCCGGGTTGGGTCTGCCGGACGATGAAGGTGGACCCGTTGACGGAGGCGATTGGCCCGGTCGCATCGCCATTGTTACGCGCCGGGTGCGGGAAGCGCCGCGGGACTGTGCTGCTCGCAGTGGGTCCACGCAGGCGTCCGGCACCGCTTGTGCCGCACTCTCCGTTGATCGGTGACGAGAGCACGACGGTAGCTGCGGTGAGTGCCGAGGCGGCGGCGGCATCCCGGGTCGCTGGGCGCGCGCTGGCGCACAGCCCAGTCGTGAGATCGGTCGCGGTCGCCGCGGCGGTGTCGGTGATCGTCGTCGTGGGCCCGTAGGTCACCGCGGTCTGCGTGCTCGTGCTCTGCACGTGCAGTGTGTTGCCCGCGACTGCGGCGATCTCGCCGGTGATGCGCGGCACGCCGCGAGTCTGCCCGCTCGCGGCGGGGCTCGGTTTCGCCGCGGCTGCGGCGCTGGTTGGGGAGCCGCTGGCCCCGCAGGCGCTGACAAGCAGCAGCGCGGCGACCGGGGCAACCATCGCCCCCCAGCGGTGTTGCCGGGAGTGCGTGGGCAGGCGGGCGAAGGGGCGCGACACGGCTGGGGCTCTCCTGGGCGACGTGGGGGCGGGAACGTGGTTCGCTGCGTTCGTCATCACTCGCTGCGCAGCGCATCGATGGGGGCCAGGCGGGCCGCCCGGCTGGCCGGGTAGACGCCGGCGACGAGCCCGATGATGAGGGCGACGGCGACGGCGACGACGGCCGCGGGCATCGAGACGGTGATTGGTTGGCCGAGGAGGTGGGGGAGCCCGAGTGCGCCCGCCACTCCGAGGCCGACGCCGAGGACTCCACCGCCGACCCCGAGGGTCGCGGCCTCGAGCAGGAATTGTCGTCGCACGGCGGCGGGGGTCGCCCCCAATGCCTTGCGTAACCCGATTTCGCGGACCCGTTCGGTGACGGAGACAAGCATGATGTTCATGACCCCGAGGCCACCGACGAGCAGGCTGATCCCGGCGACACCGGCGAGGAGAACGGTCAACGTTTGGACTGTGGAGGTCCTTGTGTTGAGCAGCGACTGCTGACTGCTGATCGTGAAGTCGGCGGTGGTTACGGTCACCACGTGCAGGTTGAGCAGGGCGCGGTCGGCTTCCTGGTAGGCCGAGGACAGTGCGTCCTGCGAGCGTGCCTGGATGTACAGCGTCGAGATGGAGCTGCGGTTGGGTGCCGAAGACAGCCGGCTCACCCATGTCGTCTGCGGAACCACCGCCTGGTCGTCTTCGTCTGCGGTCGGGGAGGAACCGACGCTGTCGAGTTCACCGACCACCGTGAGCGTGCTGCCTGCCATGGTGATGGTGTGCCCAACGGGACTGCGGGCACCGAACAGCTGGGTCGCCGTGGTGGTCCCGAGCACGATCACCTGCCGAGACTGGGCGATGTCGTCGGGGGTCAGGAAACGGCCCGCGCTGACGGTGCGGGCACGGACGTCGAGCCACGCGGGGGTCGTGCCAGCCACGGTTGTCGTCCAGGTATTCGTACCGGCACCCAGCACCTGCTGGCCGGTCGAGACCGGGGCGACTCGCGCGATGTCGGGGGCGACGGTGGGGTCGCCGAGGGCCACGGCGTCGCGGGCGGTCAGCGTCGAGGCGCTGCCGCGGCCGCCGCGCACCCCGCCGGTGGTGACGCTGCCGGGAGACACGACGAGCAGGTTGCTGCCGAGCTTGTCGATCGAGGCCTTCACCTGCGCCTGAGCGCCCTGCCCCAGGCCGACGGTGAGGATGACTGCCGCAATCCCGATGAGGATGCCGAGCATCGTGAGCACCGACCGCAGGCGGTGTGAGCGGATGCCCTCCAGGGCGGTGCGCAGCGTCTCCCGCAGGCTCATCGGGTTCCTACCGTCGCGACGAGCTCGTCGAGCAGGCCATCGCGGATCCGCATCGTCCGCTGGGCCACGGCGGCGACCGTGGGCTCGTGGGTGATGAGCACGATGGTGCGGCCGGCGTGGTGCAGCTCGTCGAACAGCCCGAGAACCTCCGCACTGGACCGGGAGTCGAGGTTCCCGGTCGGCTCGTCGGCGAGCAGGAGTGCCGGTTCGGTGACGAGCGCGCGGGCGATGGCCACCCGCTGCTGCTGGCCGCCCGAAAGCTCGCCTGGCCGGTGCTCAACGCGGTCAGCGAGCCCGACCCGCTCGAGCGCGCGCACCGCTCGCTCGCGGCGCTCGGCCCGGTCGACCCCGGCGTAGCAGAGCGGCAGTTCAACATTGCGCCATGCGGACAGCCGGGGCAGCAGATTGAACTGCTGGAACACGAACCCGATCCGCCGGTTGCGTACCTCCGCGAGCTCATGTTCGTCCATGCGGCTGACGTTGGTACCGGCGAGCTCGTATGTTCCAGCGCTGGGGATGTCGAGGCACCCGAGCAGGTGCATCAGGGTGGACTTGCCGGAGCCGGATGGCCCGATGACGGCGACGTGCTCGCCCTCGGCGACGTCCAGGCTCACATCGCGCAACGCCTCCACCTCCAGCGAGCCGGTGCGGTAGGTCTTACAGACCTCGCGCAGCCGCAGAACCGACACCCTGCTCCAGACTGTGACCGCGACCGGCACGATCGAGCCCGCCGTCGAGTCCGACCTCGCGTTCCCGGTCGCCGGCACCGTCACCTCCGTTCCGGCGACGGTGGGGATGACGGTCGCGAAGGGGGCCGTGCTCGCGACGGTCGATACCACCGACCTGCAAGCCGCAGTCGACAGCGCCTCGGCCGCTCTCGTCGCTGCCCAGCAGCAGGTCACCGACACTGCCTCGGCCAGCGCCGCCCAGCAGGCCGCGGCCACCGCCCAGGTCGCCGCGGCGACGAGCAAGCTGGCCAGCACCCGACAGTTCCTCGCCGGCGCCACCCTCACCTCTCCCATCGACGGCACTGTCGCCTCGGTGAACGTCGCCACCGGCGACCACACGGCCGCGACCGGCGCATCCACCACCAGCTCCCCGCGCACCGGCACCAGCGGAACCTCCGGCGCGGGCGGCGCCAGCTCGGCCGCAGCGGCGACGGGCGGGGCGAAGGCTCAGGTGGTGGTCATCTCGACCGGGAGCTGGGTGTTGGACGCGGAGATCGGCGATGCCGACCTCGCACAGGTCCGCCCCGGTCTGCAGGTCAAGGCGACGCCGACGGACAGCAGCACCACGGTATCCGGGGTGGTCAGCTCGGTGGGGATCGTCGCGACCTCCTCCTCGGGGGGCAGCGCCACCTTCCCCGTCACTGTCGCGGTCACCGGCACCCCGAGCGGGCTGTACGCGGGCGGCACCGCAGATGTGGTCATCATCGTGAAACAGCTGCCGAATGTCCTGACCGTGCCGACGGTGGCGATGCACACCGTGGCCGGTCAGACGGTGGTGCGACAGGAGGTTGGGGGTGTGGAGGCGGACCGGCCGGTGACAATTGGGACCGTGGCCGGGGCGAGCACCGAGGTCGTGACCGGGTTGAAGGAAGGCGATGAGGTCGTCGTCCCGGCGGTGCGCAAGGGCACAACCGGTGGTGGTGGGGTGGCCCCGAGTGATACCGGGCGGAAAGGCGGCGGCACGGGCACGGGCACGGGGGCCACCAATAGCTCCGGCGGTGGGGGTATCGGCGGCAGCCGGCGAGGTGGCAAATGGCCACCAGCGACGTCGTGTTCGCGGCAGCGGAGGTCGCCGGCGCCCGGGTCGCCACCCAGGCACCCACGGCGAGGACCGCGAGTAGCACCAGCAATCCGGCAGCCATCAGGCACGGTCTGCGCCGTAGTGCTGCGGGAGTGCGCACGTCGTTAAGCCTCCGTGGTGTCGGGGAACGGCTGCGCACGAGGCGCGGAGACCGAGACTACGGACCGGGTTTGTGAGGACGGTGGCAAAAGTCTATGAACCGACTGTGAGTCCACTCGGCAACTGCTGGTCATCGCGCACCGCGGACCCAGCGATCGCGCCGGGGGTGAAACATCACAGTGTCCACAGACTTGCCACAGTGCTTCCACAACTTCGATGCATAGCGTCATCGTCGTCATCGTGCTGTCACCGGCGTGGGGCCCGGGCTCTGCCGGCTGCCTCCCTCGCCGGTGGTGCCGGGTTGGGTGAGGAAGAAAAGGGTGGACGCCGTGCGCCGGCTGCTGGTCATGCTCGAACGTCTGGGCCGCACACGACTGCTGATGACGACCGCGCCGGTCCTCGCCACGGTGCTGGTGGTGTTGGTCACCCACGGCAGCGTTACCGCGATAACGGCCACGGCAGCGCAGACCACGCCCAGCACGCCGTCCACGCTCGTTGCCGCAACACCCACCACCACCCCGGCACCCACCACGACTGCCGCGCCGCCGACCACGACTGCCGCGCCGGCATCGGCAGCGCAGCCCACGGTGAATTCCTGCGCAGTCAGTACCGAATTACCGAGGTGAGGCAGGCGCTGGCCTACGCTTCCCAGCGCGGCGAACGTGCGTCGGTCGCGGTGTATGACACCGTCACCGGCGCCTACACCGCAGGGGGTGACGCGGATACGGTGTACAGCTCCGCGAGTGTGGTGAAGGTTCTCGTGTCCACCGATCTGCTGCTCACCGGGCAGATGACCGGCGACACTGCCTCCACCGCCTACCAGATGATCACCGCGTCCGACGATGAGGACGCCGACGCGCTGTACGGCCTCGTCGGTGGCGACTCGGTGATCACCACCATCGCCGTTCATTACGGCATCGCCAACCTGGGCAGCCCCCCGGCCGACACCGGCCAGTGGGGTGAAACGCAGATCACCGCCGACGGGCTCGTCCACCTCTACGCCAAGCTCAAGGCCGATCCCCTGGTGTGGCCGTGGCTGTCGGACGCGATGAGCAACACCACCCGCGTCGGCACGGACGGCGCGGATCAGTTCTTCGGTATCCCCTCGGCCGCCGCGGACTGGGCCGTGAAGCAGGGGTGGATGACCGGCCTCGGCCCCGGCTCCACCTATAACTCCACCGGTTACGTCGACGGTAACCGCTACGCCGTCGCGATCCTCACCTACGGATCGGTCGCCCAATACGGGGAATACATGAGCAACACCATCACCCAGATGGCCAAGGACATGATGCCCAGCGGTGTCATCGGCGCACCCACGGCGCACTGCCCCGCATGAGCTGCACGCCAGCAGGACAACCCCTCCTCTACGTCGCGCCCCCAACGGTTTACGTACCCCGTGCCGCTGCTCACCCGAGCGGCTGCATCAGCAGGTGGGTCTGCTGAGCGACCCGGCCTCCCCGAACTCGGGTGAGCCCGACGGCGCAGGGCGACCCGCCGTAGGAGTTCGCGGTCTCGAAGTCCAGCGCCACGAAGTCCAAGGTCATCTGCTGGTGGCGGCGGTCGCGGGGTTGGCGTAGGTCTCGAGCAATCGTGGAGGGTAAGGCCGCGGCTCCGGGCCGCCCATTCGGCGAGGACCGGACGTGACACCCGCTGATGCTCGTTGTGCACCCACGCCTCCAGCAGGCACTTCGCCCAGCGGGCGAGGGTCAGCGGGGTGTGCACCTCCCGCGGGTTGTTGAAGCGCACCGGGAGCTCGGGATTACAGGGCGGCGTGGCACGCCACCGCGGGCCGACCAACTTCTGGTTCTTCTTCCGCGGCGCCACGTCGAGGGCGTGCTGCAGGTCTAACTCGTGCCCCGGACCTGGTCGACAACGAGATCACCGGAGCCACCGACTCCCCCGATGATGATCTGCCCACCGCGCAGGCCACGCGCCGTCCTCGTCGGCAGCGCCAACATCACCGGAGCGGCGCTCGGCACGAATCTCGAGTGTGGGCTGCTCGTCCGGGGTGGTTCTACCGCGGGCAGCATCCGCCAGCACATCAGCGGTCTTGTCGAGCGACACGAGCTTCGCCGAGCCCGCTGACTTCGGGGAAGGTCGAACCGCGCGGGCCATGCTGCCGGGCCTCTTCCATGTGGAGAACCGGCACTGCATCCAGCCAACCATCCGTACGCAGGGCGCCGGCAGGGGCCAATGAGTGATAGCGTGAGATATCTCGGAGGAGGTGGCTGATGTCTGATGTCCTGATCCGTGACGTGCCCGACGATGTCCTCGCTGCCGTCGAGTCACACGCCGCCAGGCTCGGTCTCTCCCGGAACGAGTACTTGCGTCGACAGCTCGCGCAGGATGCCCAGCGGTCGACCGCCAAGGTCACCATGGCCGACCTGCGGTGGTTCACCGACACCTTCCGCGATCTGGCCGATCCCGTAGTCATGCAACAGGCTTGGGAGTGACTGACGCCGTCGAGTCGCGCCGTTGGCTCATCGACAAGTCCGCGCTCGTCCGGCTGAGTGACAGCCCCGACGCCGCCGACTGGATCTCCCGTGTTGATCGAGGACTCGTACGCATAGCCACGGTCACGGTCCTGGAGGTTGGGTTCTCCGCAAGGTCTGCAGATGATCTTCGCGCGAAGCTGCGTAGGCCACCCGTCTCGGCGATGCCAGTCGAGTACGCGACGCCCAGGATTGAAGCACGAGCCATCGAGGTCCAAGAACTGCTGGCCGGGCAGGGTCACCACCGAGGACCGTCCGTTCCGGACCTGATTATCGCCGCGACCGCTGAACTGGCTGGGCTATCGCTACTTCATGTCGACAAGGACTTCGAGTTGATCGCGCAGCTCACCCAACAGGCAACCGAGCGTCTTCGCCTGGCGTAGCCGTCAGGGCGTGGGCACCGGCTACCCCTGGGATGCCCCACTGCTGACGCTGCCTGACTCGGCATCGATCCGGGACTACCTGATCGGACCGCAGGAGGCGGTGAAAAAGTTCGCCGACCCCACGCCGAACGGGCGTGCTGGGCCGCCGTCCACGGCCTGTCCGACCTCGCCACCCGAGGGCCCCGGCACAACCAAGACCGTGCCACCGTCGAGCAACTCGCCCACTACGTCGTCGACCGCGCCATTACCGGCATCATCGTCGACGACATCAGCGCGGATTTCCGCGCAACTGGGTCAGGGCCACATCGCCGATCGTCGAAATGCTGCACAAATCGCCGCGCACCGCTGCTGAGCGCCCCAGCGGAAGATTCTGCAGCAGAATGACGGTGCCCGATGCCCCGGTGACCAGCGCGGATGCCGGTCCTGCGCTCACTTCAGCAGCGCCCGGCTCATCACCACGCGCTGCACCTGGTTGGTGCCCTCGTAGATCTGGGTGATCTTGGCGTCGCGCATCATCCGCTCCACCGGGAAGTCCCTGGTGTAGCCCGCGCCACCGAACAGCTGGACGGCGTTCGTCGTCACCTCCATCGCCACATCCGACGCGAAGCACTTGGCCGCCGAGGAGATGAACCCCAGGTTCGCCTCGCCGCGTTCGGCCCGCGCCGCGGAGACGTACACCAGGTGGCGCGCTGCTTCGACCTTCATGGCCATGTCGGCGAGCATGAACTGCACACCCTGGAAGTCACCGACGGCGCGGCCGAACTGCTTGCGGCCCTTGACGTAGGCGAGGGACGCGTCGAGCGCGCCCTGCGCGATGCCCACGGCCTGCGCGCCGATCGTGGGCCGGGTGTGATCCAGCGTCCGCAGCGCCGTCTTGAAGCCGGTGCCGGGCACACCGATGATCCGGTCACCGGGGATGCGGCAGTTCTCGAAGTACACCTCGCGGGTGGGGCTGCCCTTGATGCCCAGCTTGCGCTCCTTGGTGCCGAAGGAGATGCCCTCGTCGTCGGCGTGCACCATGAACGCGGAGATGCCGTTTGCTTTCTTGTCCGCGTCCGTCACCGCCATCACGGTGTACCACTCCGACACCCCGGCGTTGGTGACCCACGCCTTGGTGCCGTCGAGGATCCAGCCGTCACCGTCGGCCTTCGCCCTGGTCCGCATCGCCACCGCGTCAGAACCGGCCTCCCGCTCGCTCAGCGCGTACGACGCCATGGCGCCACCGCCGGCGATCGACGGCAGCACCTGCTGCTGCAGCGCTTCGCTGCCGGCCAGGATCAGCCCCATGGTGCCCAGCTTGTTCACCGCGGGGATCAGCGAGGACGACCCGCAGACCCGGGCCACCTCCTCGATGACGATGCAGGACGCCACCGCGTCGGCACCCTCGCCCCCGAAGCGCTCCGGCAGATGCACGGCATGGAATCCGGCCGAGGTGAGGGCCTTGCGCGCCTCGTCCGGGTAGCGCTCCTGCTCGTCCACGGCACCGGCGTACGGCGCGATCTCCTTCTCGGCCAACGCCCGCACCGCCGCACGCAACCCGTCGTGCTCCTCAGCGAGCGCGTACACGCCGAAGGATGGGTTGCCGAACTGACTGGCCACGGTGCCGCCTCCTGGTTAGCGAGTAGTAACGCTCATCGTATCGGGCAGGGCAGCTCGCGGACGCTGCCTGACCAGGTCGGCCTCCACCGAACCGGGCGGACCGCACACCCAGCCCGCCACCAGCGCCGGGATCATGGTGAGCGCCAGCACCAGCACCGGCACCTGCCACGAGCCCAGCACCTCGTGCCCGGCCCCGAACAGCACCGGTCCCAGCGCCGCCAGCAGGTAGCCCAGGCTCTGGCTGAAGCCGGACAACGCCGAGGCCCCGGACGCCGTCTGCGCCCGCAGCGGGATGAGCACGAGCACCAGCGGGAACAGCCACCCACCGAGCCCCGCCAACGACACCCACACCAGCGCACCCACCCCCGGGGAGAACGCCAGCCCGGCGTACCCGACGAGGTAGCAGGCCACCAGAACCACGATGACCGCGCGCTGGTTCGGACGCCGGGTCGCGAGCACCGGCAGCACCAGCGCACCAGGAATCGCGATGGCCGAGTACAGCCCCAGCAGCAGGCCGGCCCCGCGCTCGGACCACCCGGAGTCGCGCAGCAGCGGCGCCAGCCAGCCCAACAGGGTGTAGGCGTTGAGCGCCTGCATGCCGAACAGGATCGTCACCGCCCACGCGGTGCGACTGCGCACCAGGGCGAACACCCCGAGGACCACCCCGACCGGAGCCTCGACCGTCGGCGCGGGCCGGCGCAGGGTGAGCAGCCACGGCAGCACGGCGAGCCCCGCGGTCACCGCCCACAGCCCGAGCCCGGCCCGCCAGCCACCGAACGCCGCCCCCAGCGGCACCGTGACCGCGGCGGCCGTGGCGGCGCCGACGGTCAGCGCGGTGCTGTACAGCGCGGTCATCGACCCCACCCGGTCCGGGAAGTACACCTTCACCAGGGTCGGCATGGCCACGTTGCCCACCGCGAGCCCGGCCAGCGCGAGCACGCTGGTGAGCAGGAACGTCACGCTGGAGGTGCTCACCGAGCGCAGCGCCAGGCCCGCGGTCAGCGCGCTCATCGCCAGCAGCGCCACCACCCGCAGATCGAAGCGCCGCACCAGCGCGGGCGTCACCACCCCGACCACCGCGAAGCACACCGGCCCGATCGACGTGACCAGACCGGCCACTGTGGACGACATGCCCACGCCGTCCTGGACCTCGGGCAGCACCGCACCCAGGCTGGTGATGGCGGTGCGCAGGTTCAGCGCCACCAGCCCGATACCGGCCACGAGCAGCAGGCTCCCGCCGGCGCGCCGCACTTCGATGGGCGCGCTCACCCGAGCAGCGTCCGGCGCAATGCTTCGTCCGTGGCCAGCACACTCTGCTCGAGCGCGGCCTGGAACGTCACCATCCGCTGCCGCAGGTCCGGGTCGGCGGCAGCGAGGATGCGCACCGCGAGCAGCCCGGCGTTGCGGGCACCGCCCACCGAGACCGTGGCCACCGGTACACCCGCGGGCATCTGCACGATCGACAGCAGTGAGTCCATGCCGTCGAGGTGCCGCAGCGCAACGGGCACCCCGATCACCGGCAACGGGGTGGCCGCGGCGACCATCCCCGGCAGGTGCGCTGCTCCCCCGGCGCCCGCGATGATGACCCGGACACCCCGCGGTGCCGCGGCCCTGGCGTGGTCGAGCATCCGCTGCGGGGTGCGGTGGGCGCTGACCACCCCCACCTCGAAGCGCACCGCGAACTCGGCCAGGGCCTGCGCGGCGGCCTGCATCACCGGCCAGTCGGAGTCGCTGCCCATGATCACGCTGACGAGCGGGGCGGAAGGGTCAAGCGGGCGGGTATCCGGGGCGGGGCTGTCCGGGGTGGGGCTGAGCGGGGCGGGGGTATCCGGGGTGGGGGTGTCAGGCACTGTGTGGGTCCCATCCGTCGGTCCACTCCGCGTGTGACATCCAGTGCGCCGCGCGCTCCGCCCGCTCCCGCACGTCGTGCACGTCCTGTCCCAGCACGCTCACGTGGCCCACCTTGCGGCCCGGGCGTGCCACTTTGCCGTATAGGTGCAGCTTGGCCTCGGGCAACCGCGCGAACAGGTGATGCACCCGCTCGTCCAGGCACATCGGCGGCGGGTGCGGGGCTCCGAGCACGTTGACCATGACCACCGTGGGGGCGGTCATCGAGGTGTCGCCGAGCGGGTAGTCGAGGACGGCGCGCAGGTGCTGCTCGAACTGGCTGGTGCGCGCACCCTCGATGCTCCAGTGCCCGGAGTTGTGCGGTCGCATGGCCAGTTCGTTGACGAGCAACCGTCCAGGTCGACCGTCCGCACCGCGGGTCTCGAACAGCTCCACGGCCAGCACCCCGACGACCCCCAGCTCGGCGGCGATGCGCAGCGCCAGCTGCTCGGCCTGCTCAGCGAGCTCGGGCGCCAACCCGGGCGCGGGAGCCAACACCAAGGCGCAGATGCCCGCGCGCTGCACGGTCTGCACCACCGGCCACGACGCGCCCTGACCGAACGACGACCGGGCGACCACGGCGGCGAGCTCACGGGTGAAATCCACCCGTTGCTCAACCATCAACGGGGTGCCCGCGGCGAGCTGCACCCCCACCACCTCATCCACCTGATCCCGATCCAGCAGCCACACGCCGCGACCGTCATAGCCGCCGCGCACCGCCTTGAGCACGCACGGCCACCCGTACTCATCCCCGAACGCCAGCACATCCGGAGCGCCGCGCACCCCACTAAACGGCGGTACCAGGACGCCGAGCTCGCGCAGCCGCCGACGCATGACCAGCTTGTCCTGCGCATGCACGAGCGCGTGCGGGGGCGGCAGGACGCAGACACCCTCGGCGACCAGCACCGCAAGGTGCTCCTGCGGCACGTGCTCGTGGTCGAAGGTCAGCGCGGTCGCCCCCTGCGCCGCCGCGCGCAGGGCAGCAAGGTCGGTGTGCGCGCCGAGCACCACGTCGGGGCACACGAGCGCGGCAGGGTCCCCCGGGTCAGCGGCGAGCACCCGCAGGCTCTGGCCGAGCGCGACGGCAGCCTGGTGGGTCATCCGCGCGAGCTGACCGCCGCCGACCATCGCGACGACGGGCGGGTGGCTGCTCACAGGAATTGATCGTGCCACGCCCCCCCGTTCACCCCGACAGTAGGCACCCGGGCACTCCGTAGAGTGGACCCAGTGTCCTTCATCGAGACGGCTGTGGGCCGACTACCCCCTACGCTGCGTGAGAAGGCACTTACCCACCGCGAACTGATCAAGTTCGCCACCGTGGGCGGGACGACGTTCATCGTCGACACCGCGGTGTTCTTCACCTTGAAGTCGACGGTGCTGGAGCCCAAGCCCGTCACCGCGAAGGTGATCGCCACCCTGGTGGCCACGATCCTGTCCTACATCCTCAACCGCGAATGGTCGTTCCGCGCCAGGGGTGGGCGGGAGACCCGCCACGAGGCAGTGTTGTTCTTCCTGGTCAGCGGGATCGGGCTGGTGATCAACTCGGTCCCGCTGTGGATCTCGAGCTACGTGTTCGACCTGCGGGTGCCCGCCGTGTCGCCCCTGGTGGAGAACGTGGCGGACTTCGTCAGCGCCCAGCTCATCGGCACCCTGCTGGCGATGGTGTTCCGCTGGTGGGCGTTTCGCCGCTTCGTGTTCCCCGACGACGGAACCGCGCTGGTCGCCGTGCTCCTCGATCCCGCTGTGCTCCTCGATCCTGCCGAGGCCGAATCGGAGGAGGGGCTCGGCCACAGCTGAGCAGGACGGGGGTCGCGGCTCAGCGGGGCTCGCGTACCGGCTCGACCACCGGTGTCGGCTCAGCCGCGACGGCCGCCAGCAGAAAGATCGTGAACAGCGCGGGCTTCGCGCGACGCAGCTCGAGCCGGCCGCCGTCGGATTCCACCAACGCCCGGGCCAGCGCCAATCCCACGCCCGAGCTCTCCGACCCCGAGAACCCCCGGTCGAACACGTGCGCCACGAGCTCGTCGGGCACCCCCGGCCCGGAGTCGGACACCTCCACCAACACCGCAGGCTCGCGCCGCCCGGTGGCCGAGCTGGGGCGCGCGAGGGCCTGCGCGACCGTGACGGTCACCGCGCCACCCCCGTGGACCAGCGCATTCTCCACGAGCACCACGACCGCCTCGCGCAGCCTGGCCGGGGTAGCCCGCGCCCACACCCCCGGCTCGGCATCCAGCTGCAGCGAGCGACCGGCCTGTGCGTACAGCGTCTGCCACTCCGCCACCACGGTGCCCAGCTCGGCCGCCACGTCCACCGGAGCGGCGCCGGCGGTGCGCCCCATGCGTGAGGCCAGCACCATCTCGTCCACCGCTGCGGTCAGCCGGTCGACCTGGGCCATCGCGGCACTGGCCTCTTCCACCACGGCGGGGTCGAGGTGCGCGGACAGCTCGTCAAGGCGTAGCCGCACGGCTGTGAGCCGGCTGCGCAGCTGATGCGACACGTCGCCCACCAGCTCCCGTTCCCGCTGTAGCAGCGCCGCGAGCTCGACAGCCGCGGAGTCCAGGACGTCGGAGACCCGGTCGAGTTCGACCACGCCGTAGCGGCGCGGCGCGGCGCGGAAGTCACCCGCTCCCAGCCTGGCCGCGCGTTTGGCCACGTCCTGCAGCGGCCCGGCCAGTCGACGCGCGGTGAGCCCGGAACCCACCGCACCACCGACCACCGAGAGCGCCACCAGCAGGGCCACCACCACCGTGGCCTGCAGCTGGGTGGTACGCACCTCGTTCGCGGACACCTGCATCAGCAGCCTTCCGCCGCGACCCAGATCGAGGCGCTCGGTGATAGCCGGGCCGAGGTTGTCGGGACCGATCACCGCCACGGACGTGACGCCGCCGGTTCTCGGGTAGCGCACCTCGAGGCGGCCGTCGCGGGGAACGGCCAGCCGCAGCCGGGCGGTGTCCAGCGGTCCGTCGAGCACCCCGTCGGCGCCCTCCTGGTCCACCACGTCGGCCGACACCGAGTTCAGGCGCGCCGTCAGGTCGGTCCGGGTGATGTCCTCCACCAGCCGCCAGGTGGTGACCACCAGGGGGATACCGAGCAGCAGCGCGGTGGCCAGGACGATCAGCAGCGTCGAGCGGAGTATGCGGCCGCGCACGGCTCAGGCCGTGTTGAACCGGAAGCCGACCCCGCGGACGGTGGAGATCCTGCGGTCGACGTCGGTAGCTTCACCCGAGCCGGCGATCTTGCGGCGTAGCCACGACATGTGCATGTCCAGGGTCTTCGACCCGCGCAGCGACGGGTCACCCCACACCTCGCTGAGGATCTGTTCGCGGGTGACCACCTGTCCGGCGCGCTCCAGCAGCACTCTGAGCAGCTCGTACTCCTTGTTCGCCAGGCCCACCTCGGCGCCGTCGACCTGAACGCGGTGCGCGGGGTGATCCATGCGGACCCCGGCCACGTCGAGCACCTCCTCACCGGTGCCGGCCCGGCGGCGCAGCAGCGCCCGCACCCGTGCCATGAGTTCGGCGAGGCGGAAGGGCTTGGCCACGTAGTCGTCGGCGCCCGCATCGAGCCCCACCACGAAGTCGACCTCGTCGGTGCGCGCGGTGAGCATCAGCACGGCCAGCTCGGGGCGCACGGTACGTAGCCGGCGGCACACCTCGAGCCCGTCCATTCCGGGCAGCCCCAGGTCGAGCACCACGAGGTCGAACGGATCGTGGCTGGCGAGTTCCAGCGCACCGGGGCCGTCGCCGACCACCTGGACGGTGTAGCCCTCCCGCTGCAGTGCACGGGCCAGCGGGGACGCGATCGCCTCGTCGTCCTCGGCCAGCAGCACAGTGGTCACGCCCGCGAGCCTACGACGTCACCGACAGTCGGATTCACGGCCGCCAACCCCGGCCGCGTTCGTCGGTAGGGACCGGCGGCGGACCTCCCCGGCGGTCGTCGTGCTGCGCGGCGTCGAACACCTCGTTGTAGAGCAGCGCATGAACCCGCTGCACCTGGGGGACGTCGTCGAACTCCAGCGGATCGTCGGAAGCCGACTCGACGATGAGGGTGCCGGTGCCGAGCACCCGGTCGACCACGCTGTGGCGGAACTGCACGCTGTTGATGCGGCTCATCGGGATGTCGATGCCGGTCCGGGTGAACAGCCCCTCACGGACCAGCACCCGACGGTCGGTGATGACGAAGTGCGTGGTGCGCCACCGCAACACCGGCCCGACGGTGTACCAGAGCACCAGGACCACTCCCACCACGGCGAGCGCGATCCACGCGGCGGGTGCCCAGCTCTGCGCGCGCACCAGCGCCGCGAGGAAGGAGCCGAGCCCCACCACCACGACGAGCACGAGCACCGGGGCCACGAGCATCTTCCAGTGCGGGTGCTTGTGCAGCACCAGCGCCTCGCCCTCGGTGAGCACGTCCTCCGGGTAGGCCACGGCAAAACGCTACCGCCCGGTGAGACGGACATGGGTGACCTCGCCGGCCGACAGGACGTGCTCGGCGCCGCTGCGAGCCCGCACCAGCAGGCGCCCGCTGTCGTCGACGGCCACGGCCGTGCCGAGCAGCTGCTCGCCGTCGCAAAGCGCCACCCGCACGTCGCGGCCGAGGGTGGAGCAGCGCAACCGGTAGTCCTCGCCCAGACCGGCCGCCGGCTCCCCTGCGGCCGCACGCCACCGCCGCTCGCGAGCACCCAACTCCCGCAGCACCGCGCGCAGCAGCGGGTCACGGTCGGTGCACGCGGCTCCGGACAACAGCAGCGAGGTGGCCTCCGGGACGGGCAGTTCCTCGGCGGTGAGGCTGACGTTGAGCCCCAGGCCAACCACCACGGCCGGCTCCGGGGCGGTCGCCGCCACCTCGGCCAGGATCCCGGCCACCTTGCGGCCACCGACCAAGACGTCGTTGGGCCACTTGAGCACCGCGTCGACCTCGGCCACCCGCCGCAGCACGTCGACCACCGCCACCCCGACGAGCAACGGCAGCCAACCCAGGCGCGCCACCGGCACCCCACTCGTGCGCAGCAGCACCGACAGCGCGAGGCCCGCCCGCGGGGGGCTGCTCCACGTCCGGGTGTGTCGGCCGCGACCGGAACCCTGGTGCTCGGCCAGGAGCACGCTGCGGTCGTGGGCACCCGCGCGGGCGGCGGCGAGCAGGTCGGCGTTGGTGGAGCCGGTGGTGCTCACCACGTCCAACGCCGCCCAGTCACCGCGCGGGACGACGACCGCCCGCCGGAGCGCGGTGACGTTCAGTGGCGGCCGGTCCAGGTCCTCCCACACCGGCCTCATGGTGGCATGCGGCCGGTTGCCGGCCGGCTGCGCACCGCGGTGACGGGCGGCCGGATTTGGCCGGCCGGCTGGCGGCCGGCTACGCACGGGATCCGGCCGGCTACGCACACGTGTTCGTCACTGCGCACAGGTCGCGCCATGTGCGCAGTCACAGCGGGGTGTGCGCAGACGGTGCGGGGGCCCCCGGCCGGCTGCCGGGATCCGGCCGGCTACGCGCACGTGTTCGTCACTGCGCACAGGTCGCGCCATGTGCGCAGTGACAGCGGGGTGTGCGCAGACGGTCCTGGGTAGCACGCACTAGGTTGCCCGTCATGGCCGTTCTGCGGAAGACGCCGACCCAGCACGTGCGCGGCAAAGTCGTGCTCATCACCGGCGCGGCGCGGGGTTTCGGTGAGCTGCTCGCCCCCGGGAGCTCGCCGAACGGGGGGCCCGGCTGGCCCTGCTCGGCCTGGAGCCCGAACGGCTGGCGGCGCTGGCCCGCGAGCTCGGGCCCAACGCCGCCGCATTCGACTGTGACGTGCGCGACCGGACCAGCGTCGACACCGCTGTGGCAGCCGCCGCGGCACATTTCGGCGGCATCGACGTGGCCGTGGCCAACGCCGGCATCACGGCGTTCGGCACCCTGGCCGAGCTGGACCCGGACCGTTTCGAGGCCGTGCTCGACGTCAACGTCAACGGCGTCTACCGGACCCTGCGCGCGGCCTACCCGCACCTCGCGACCAGCCGCGGCTACGCGCTCGTCGTCGCCTCCATGGCCGCGGCAATCCACTCCCCGCTGCAGGCGCACTACTGCGCATCGAAGGCCGCGGTCACGGCGATGGCGGACTCGCTGCGCCTGGAGGCCAGGGTGGACGGGGTGGACGTCGGCTGCCTGCACCCCACCTTCGCGGCCACCGACCTCATGGTGCAGACCCACGACGATCCTGCGGGCGGCCAGCTCTGGGGCGGGAACAAGAAGCTGTCGCTGTGGTCGATGGTGGAACCCGCGCAGGTGGTGGCCACCATGGTGCGGATGATCGAACGCCGCAGCCGGCGCGCCGCCGTGCCCGACCATCTGCTGCCGGTGGTGTGGTTGGACGGCGTGGTGCAGCCATTGCTGGAGCGGACCTTCACCCGCGGCAAGGTCCGCAGGCTGCGCGACGCAGCCCGCGGTGTGGCCTGACGCAGCCCGAGGGCGGGGCCCGAGGCGGGGCCTGACGCAGCGCGCGGCGCAGCCCGAGGCGGGAACTGAGGCCCGGGCCTGGCTAGAGTCCGCCGCATGACGAGTGCGACCGAGCCGGCCACCGAGGCCGTGAGCGCGGAACCTGACCTGCACACCACCGCAGGCAAGCTCGCCGAGCTGCGCCGTCGGGAGGAGGCGGCCATCCACGCCGGCTCGGCCAAGGCCGTGGAGCGGGCGCACGCCAAGGGGAAGATGACCGCCCGCGAGCGCATCGACGCCCTGCTCGACCCAGGCTCCTTCGTCGAAACCGACGCCCTGGTGCGGCACCGCTCGACCAACTTCGGGCTGGAGGCCAACCGGCCCTTCGGCGACGGCGTGATCACCGGGTACGGCACGGTCGACGGGCGCGAGGTCTGCCTGTTCAGCCAGGACGCGACCGTCTTCGGCGGCAGCCTCGGCGAGGTGTACGGGGAGAAGATCGTCAAGGTCATGGACCTGGCACTGAAGACCGGCCGACCCCTCGTCGGCATCAACGAGGGCGCGGGTGCGCGCATCCAGGAGGGTGTGGCCTCCCTGGGGTTGTACGGGGAGATCTTCCTGCGCAATGTGCACGCCTCCGGGGTCATCCCCCAGATCTCGCTGATCATGGGTCCGTGCGCGGGCGGGCATGTCTACTCCCCCGCCCTCACGGACTTCATCGTCATGGTCGACCAGACGTCGCAGATGTTCATCACCGGGCCCGACGTGATCAAGACCGTCACCGGCGAGGACGTCTCGATGGAGGAGCTGGGCGGTGCCCGCACCCACAACACCCGCTCCGGGGTGGCGCACTACATGGGTTCCGACGAGGCCGACGCGCTGGACTACGTGAAGGCGCTGTTGGACCACCTGCCCAGCAACAACCTCGGCGAGGCGCCCCGCTACGAGTCGGCGGACCTCACCCAGGGCTCGCTCGCCGACAACGTCACCGAGACCGACCTCGAGCTGGACACGCTCATCCCCGACTCGGCCAACCAGCCCTACGACATGCACGACGTGATCACCCGCGTGGTCGACGACGGCGATTTCCTCGAGGTGCAGGAGCTCTTCGCGCCGAACATGCTCGTCGGCTTCGCCCGCGTCGAGGGCCGCAGCGTCGGCGTGGTGGCCAACCAGCCGCTGCAGTTCGCCGGGTGCCTGGACATCGACGCCAGCGAGAAGGCCGCGCGGTTCGTGCGCACCTGCGACGCCTTCAACGTCCCCGTGCTGACCTTCGTCGACGTGCCCGGGTTCCTGCCGGGGACCGAGCAGGAGTTCAACGGCATCATCCGGCGCGGAGCGAAGCTGATCTACGCCTACGCGGAGGCCACCGTGGGAAAGGTCACCGTGATCACCCGCAAGGCCTACGGCGGCGCCTACGACGTGATGGGCTCCAAGCACCTCGGCGCCGACGTCAACCTGTCCTGGCCGACCGGGCAGATCGCGGTGATCGGCGCGTCCGGGGCCGTGGGGATCGTGCACCGGCGCCGGCTCGCCGAGGCCGCCGAGCGCGGTGAGGACGTCGACGCGCTGCGCGCCGAGCTGCAGACCGAGTACGAGGACACCCTGGTCAACCCCTACATCGGGGCCGAGCGGGGCTACGTCGACGCGGTGATCCCCCCGAGCCACACCCGCGGCCACGTAGCCCGCGCACTGCGGATGCTCGACAGCAAGCGACAGACCCTCCCGCCCAAGAAGCACGGAAACATTCCGCTATGAGCGCCAGCGAACCTGACGGCACCGTGAACGCCCACCCAGCCGGCGCCCCCGCGCTGCGCATCGTCCGGGGCGAGCCCACCGACGCCGAGGTGGCTGCGGTGACCGCGGTGCTGCTTGCGGCCGCCGCGACCACCACCGCCACCGCCACCGCTCCCGCTGGCCCGCCACGGAGCGGGCGGTGGGGCGACCCCGCCGACCTGCTGCGCCAGTCCCTGCACCCCGGCCCGGGCGCCTGGTCGGCCGTCCTGCGTCAGCGGTGACCAGGGCCTTCACGGCGTTCGTCCTCGCCTCGGCGTCCCCGGCCAGGCGCTCCGTGCTCCGCGCCGCCGGGATCGAACCCGTGGTGCACGTGTCCACCGTGGACGAGGACGCGCTCCGCGCCGAGCTGCCGATCGCCGAGCCCGGGGCGCTGGTGACCGCGCTGGCCAGGGCAAAGGCCGTGGACGTCGCGGCCGCGCATCACTTCGTGGACGCCGTGGTGGTGGGCTGCGACTCGATGCTGCACATCGGCGGACAGTTGGTGGGTAAGCCGCGCACCGTGGACGTCGCGCGCAAGCGGTGGACGCAGCTGTCCGGGAACCACGGCAACCTGCTCACCGGGCACTGCGTGCTGCGGGTGCGCGCAGGACATGTCACCGCCGAGGCCACCGGTACCGCCCACACCACCGTCCGCTTCGCCGCACCGCCGCCGGAGGAGCTGGAGGCCTACTTCGCCACCGGCGAACCGTTGGAGGTGGCCGGCGCGTTCACCCTGGACGGCCTGGGCGGCTGGTTCGTCGACGGCCTCGACGGTGACCCTTCCAGCGTGGTCGGCATCGGGTTGCCCCTCCTGCGGCGACTGCTGCGTGAGGTCGGGGTCAGCGTGGTCGACCTGTGGACTCCGCCGCCCTGATCGTGCACACGTATGCTTGAAAAGATATGCTCGTGTGCATGCGGACGACGATGAACCTGCCGGACGGCCTCATGGCGCAGGTGCGGGCGCGCGCAACCGCCTCCGGCCGCACCGCCACCAGCGTGGTCGAGGAGGCGCTGCGGCTGCTGCTCGAGCAGTCCCCGGCGGCGGGGCCACGGCGGCCCATGCCCACCTACGGCAGGGGTGGCGGCGGGTTTCTCATCGACATCACCGACCGCGACGCCCTGTGGGACGCCCTGGACGAGCGGCCGTGATCCTGCCCGACGTCAACGTCCTCGTCCATGCCTTCCGCGTCGACGCGCCTGCGCACGAGGTGTACGCGCGCTGGCTCGGAGACGTGGTCAACGGTGCTGACGACCTTGCACTGCACGACGCGGTGCTGGCTGGCTTCGTCCGGGTGGTCAGCAACCCGCGGATCTTCGACGACCCCGCTCCGGCGGCGGTCGCCGCGGACTTTGTCGCCTGGGTCCGCGACGCGCCCAGGGCCCGGTGGGTCCCGTCCGGGCACGCGACGTGGCAGGCGTTCGGCCGCCTCGTCGATGGCGACCCTGCCATCCGCGGCAACCTGGTGCCGGACGCCCACCTGGCTGCGCTCGCCTTCACCCACGGTGCCCGCCTCGCGACCGCCGACCGGGGCTTCGCTCGCTACCCGGGGCTGCGCTGGTTCGACCCGGCCGCGGCGGTGTGAGCACCGCCGTCGCCGGTGTCGGCGCCCTGTGGCACCGTGGGAGGCTCACCCACCCTGCAGTTCCCAACGTGGAGGTAACCGTGCCCGTCGCCCCAGAGCAGAACCCGGACTTCGCCGACTACGCCCACCCTGAGCGGCTCGTCTCCACGGGTTGGCTCGCTGAGCACCTGGGTGAACCGGGCCTGAAGGTCGTGGAGAGCGACGAGGACGTGTTGCTCTACGACAGCGGGCACATCCCCGGCTCGGTCAAGGTCGACTGGCACACCGAGCTGAACGACCCGGTGACCCGCGACTACGTCGACGGTGCCGGTTTCGCGGATCTGATGGGCCGCAAGGGAATCAGCCGCGACGACACCGTGGTCATCTACGGCGACAAGAGCAACTGGTGGGCCGCCTACGCCCTGTGGGTGTTCACCCTCTTCGGCCACCCCGACGTGCGGCTGCTCGACGGGGGCCGCGCAGCGTGGCAGGCCGAGGGCCGCGACATGACTCGCGACGAGACCCGGGTGGGCGCGGCGGACTACCCGGTGGTCACCCGGTCCGACGCCCCCATCCGCGCCTTCAAGGACGAGGTGGCGGCCGCGATCGGCACCGTGCCCCTGATCGACGTCCGCTCCCCCGCCGAGTACACCGGTGAGCGCACCCACATGCCCGACTACCCGGAGGAGGGCGCGCTGCGCGGCGGGCACATCCCGACGGCAGCCAGCGTGCCGTGGGCCAAGGCCGCCGCCGAGGACGGACGATTCCGTGGCCGCAGCGAACTCGAGGCGATCTACCACGACGGAGCGGGGCTGACCCCTACCGGCGACGTCATCGCCTACTGCCGCATCGGCGAGCGCTCCAGCCACACCTGGTTCGTGCTCACGCACCTACTGGGCCACACCAACGTCAAGAACTACGACGGCAGTTGGACCGAGTGGGGCAACGCGGTGCGCGTGCCGATCGCGACCGGTGACCAGCCAGGGTCGCTGTGACGCTGCCCCCGAAGCTGGCCGAGATCGTAGAGGACTTCGCGGCCGTCGACGGCAAGGACAAGCTGACGCTGCTGCTCGAGCTCTCCGACGAGCTGCCTGCCCTGCCGCCGGAGATCGAGGCAGCCGACATGGAGCAGGTGCCGGAATGCCAGACGCCGCTGTTTCTCACCGTGGACGCCGCCGACGCCGAGCACGTGCACCTGTACTTCCAAGCCCCGCCCGAGGCGCCAACGACGCGCGGGTTCGCGTCGATTTTGCATCAGGGGTTGGACGGGGAGAGCCGGGAGGCCGTGCTCGGGGTGCCGGAGGACTTCTACGCCGCGCTCGGACTGGCCGACGCGGTGAGCCCACTGCGGTTGCGGGGGCTCTCAGCGATGCTCGCACGGATCAAGCGACAGGTACGCGAGGCCGCCTGAGTGCGAGGCTGCCTGAGCGGTGTACCTGGGCAGTGGGGTTCCGGACGCTACGAGATCCGGGCGCAGTCTGCGCGTCCAGCGTGCGGCGAGCGCCCCGATGTGGCCACTGACCTGCCGCCCGGGGCCGTCATCATGGGGATCGGGGCGCGTTCTGCGCACACAACGGGCATCGGGCGCCCGGATCTCGTAGGCGCGCGCACGCGGACCACCACCAGTCGCCGACAGGTCGGTGCGCGAGCCCGCTCGACTCACCCGCGCGCCCCCGGCTCGCACCGGGTCCGGCTCTGCCTAGACTCCGCCGGGACAGCGACACCGACTCCGGCGCCGCCGTGACCACAGGAGGCGCAGTGGCCAGCCAGCCAGGGACAGCGATCCGGAAGGTGCTCATCGCCAACCGCGGCGAGATCGCGGTGCGCGTCATCCGCGCCTGTGCCGACTCGGCCATCACCAGCGTCGCCGTCTACGCGGAGCCCGACTCCGACGCCCCACACGTCCGGTTGGCTGACGAGGCCTTCGCGCTCGGCGGCCAGACCTCCGCGGAGTCCTACCTCCACATCGCCAACCTCCTGGACGCCGCAGCGTCCTCCGGCGCCGACGCCGTGCACCCGGGTTACGGCTTCCTCTCCGAGAACGCCGACTTCGCCCAGGCCGTGCTCGACGCCGGCCTGACCTGGATCGGGCCTTCCCCCCAGTCCATCCGGGACCTGGGGGACAAGGTGACCGCCCGACACATCGCCACCAAGGCCGGGGCGCCGCTGGTTCCCGGAACGTCCGATCCGGTCTCCGACGCCGCCGAGATCACCGCCTTCGCCGCCGAGTTCGGGCTGCCGGTCGCCATCAAGGCGGCCTTCGGCGGCGGCGGACGCGGCATGAAGGTCGCGCGCACGATGGAGGAGATCGGTGAGCTGTTCGACTCGGCCACCCGGGAGGCGGTCAGCGCCTTCGGACGCGGCGAGTGTTTCGTCGAGCGGTATCTGGACAAGCCCCGGCACGTCGAGGCGCAGGTACTGGCCGACACGCACGGCAACGTCATCGTGGTCGGCACCCGCGACTGCTCGCTGCAACGCCGCTTCCAGAAGCTCGTCGAGGAAGCCCCCGCGCCGTTCCTCACCGATGCGCAGCGCACGGAGATCCACACCAGCGCCAAGCGGATCTGCGCCGAGGCGGCCTACTACGGCGCCGGCACGGTGGAGTACCTCATCGGCCAGGACGGGCTGATCTCCTTCCTCGAGGTCAACACCCGCCTGCAGGTCGAGCACCCCGTCTCCGAGGAAACCTCGGGCCTGGATCTGGTGCGCGCGCAGTTCCGCATCGCCGAGGGTCGGGAGCTGGAAGTCACCGAGGACCCCACCCCGCGCGGGCACTCCTTCGAGTTCCGGCTCAATGGCGAGGACGTCGGACGGGGGTTCCTACCCGCCCCCGGCACCGTCACCCGGTTTGCCGCCCCTTCCGGCCCCGGGGTGCGGGTGGACGCCGGGGTGGACAGCGGCAGCGTCATCGGCGGGCAGTTCGACTCCCTGCTCGGCAAGCTCATCGTCACCGGGTCCGACCGCACCCAGGCCCTGGAGCGCTCCCGCCGCGCGCTGGCCGAGCTGCAGATCGAGGGCATGGCCACGGTGCTGCCGTTTCACCGCCTGGTGGTCAGCGACCCCGCGTTCGTCGGGACCGAGCACGGTTTCGGGGTGCACACCCGGTGGATCGAGACCGAATGGGACAACACCGTCGAGCCGTTTACCGCCGCGGCCGGGATCGAGGACGACGAGTCCGTCCCCCGGCAGACCGTCGTCGTCGAGGTCGGTGGTCGGCGGCTGGATGTGACCCTGCCCGGCGACCTCGCGATCAGTGGTAACGGGGGTACCACGGCGAAGAAGGCCAAGGCCCGCAAACGGAGCGGTGGTGGCGGTGCCGCGGCCTCGGGTGACTCGGTGGTGGCCCCGATGCAGGGCACCGTGGTGAGCGTGGCGGTCACCGACGGTCAGCAGCTGGCCGCGGGAGAGCTCATCGCGGTGTTGGAGGCGATGAAGATGGAGAACCCGGTGACCGCGCACAAGGACGGCACCGTCACCGGCCTGTCGGTCGAGCCGGGGACCGCCGTCAGCCAGGGCACCGTGCTCTGTGAGCTCGCGGACACCTGAGCGAGTTCCGCCACGCTCGTGCCCGCCGGTCGGGGCCGAACCTCAGCGCACCGGCTCCAGGATCTCCGCTCGCGCCTCCGGTGCGGCCGCTCGCAGAGCGTCGGCTGCCTCGTCGGTGAGCTGGGCCTGCGACTCGCGCTCGGCCCGCACCCGCGCCTGGTACAGCTCGACCTCGCGGGCCACGGCTGCGGCGTCCCAGCCCAGCGGGCCGGCCACGAACTCGGCCACCTCCTGCGCGCAGTCCACCCCACGGTGGGCGTACTCGATAGAGATGCGGGTGCGCCGGGCGAGCAGGTCCTCCAGGTGCAGCGCGCCCTCGGCCTCGGCGCCGTACACCAGCTCGACCCGCAAGTAGTCCGGGGCTGCGGTGATCGGCCGCAGCAGCTCGGGACGCCCCTCGGCGGTGGCCAGTACCTCGTGCAGCAGCGAGCCGTAGCGGTCGAGCAGATGGCGTACACGGTACGGGTGCAGCCCATATCGCTCCGCCACCTGGTCGGCCTGGTTCACCAGCGCGAAGTAGCCGTCGGCCCCGAGCAGCGGCACCTTCTCGGTGACGGAGTCGGCCACCCGCGTCGGAATGTCGCCGGCCGCTTCGTCCACGGCGTCGGCCGCCATCACCCGGTAGGTCGTGTACTTACCCCCGGCGATGGCCACCAGACCGGGCGCCACCCGCGCCACGGCGTGCTCCCGGGACAGCTTCGAGGTCTGTTCGCTCTCGCCGGCGAGCAACGGCCGGAGCCCGGCGTAGACGCCTTCGATGTCTGCCGCGCCCAGCGGGGTGGCCACCACCTTGTTCACGTGACCCAGGATGTAGTCGATGTCGGCCTTCGTGGCGGCGGGGTGCGCCAGGTCGAGCGACCAGTCGGTGTCGGTGGTCCCGATGATCCAGTGGTTGCCCCACGGGATGATGAAAAGTACGGACTTCTCCGTGCGCAGGATCATCGCGGCGTCGCTGACGATCTTGTCCCGGCCGACCACCAGGTGCACCCCCTTGGAGGCGCGCACCCGGAAGCGGCCCCTGCCTCCGGCGATCTGCTGAACCTCGTCGGTCCACACGCCGCTGCAGTTGATCACCACATGCGCCTTCACGGTGGCTTCGCGGCCGTCCTCGGAGTCGCGCACCGTCACCCCGGACACCCGGTCGGCCTCGTGGAGGAAGCCGACCACCTGGGTCGACGTGCGCACGGCCGCTCCGTAGTGCGCGGCCGTGCGGGCCACCGTCATCGTGTGCCGGGCGTCGTCGACGAGGGTGTCGAAGTAGCGCACCCCGCCGATCAACGCGCTACGTCGAAGGCCCGGTGACATCCGCAGCGCGCCCGCGCGCGTGAGGTGCTGCTGTCGGGGCACCGACTTGCCGCCGCCCAGGGTGTCGTAGAGGAACATCCCCGCGGCCACATAGGGCCGCTCCCAGCCGCGGTGGGTCAGCGGGTAGAGGAACTTCAGCGGCTTCACCAGGTGCGGCGCCAGGACCGACATGGAGAGCTCACGTTCGTGCAGTGCCTCCCGGACCAGGCCGAACTCGAGCTGCTCGAGGTAGCGCAGGCCACCGTGAAACATCTTCGACGATCGACTGGAGGTCCCCGACGCCAGGTCGCGCGCTTCGACGAGGGCGACCGTGAGCCCACGGGTGGCGGCGTCGAGGGCCACCCCTGCTCCCACCACGCCACCGCCGATGACGACGACATCGAAATGCTCGGAACCCATTCGCTGCCAGTTGGTTTCCCGCGCTGCCGGACCCAGTGCTGCGGTCCGCTGTCGCTCGCCCACATCGACTCCCCTGTCGTCTCGCCGAACCCGCGGCTACGTCAGCACCCGCGCCGCACGCTACTCGCACTTCGTTTCAACAGTTGTGCACAGATGTGCAGTCACCCACGACGACCTCACCGGACCAGGGCCGCCGCCGTGCGGTCGTCGATCACCAGGTCGGTGATTAGGCCGCCCGCGAGCGCACCCCGCAGCCCCGCGAGCTTCGCCTCGCCCGAGATGACGCACATCCGCCGCGGGACCGTCCGCAACCGGTCGAGGTTGGGCCCGCTGGCCCGGTCGTTGATCGTGATCCCCCCGTAGCTGCCGTCGGTGCGGAAGAACACCGTGGCGATGTCGCCAACCACACCCTCGGTACGCAGCGCAGCGATGTCACCCGCCTCGAGGTAGCCGGCGTTGTAGACGTGGCTCGGCACCCGGCCGTCCACCGCGCCGATGCTGAAGACGGCGAGGTCCATCCGATTCTGCAGTTCGAGCACCCGCGCGATGCTGCGCTCACGCCACAGCAGCTGGCGCGTCTCGGGAAAATCGAAGAAGGCCGGCACCGGGAACTCCTGGGGCCGCGCGCCATACGCGGTGGCAAAGCTGCGGACGATGTCGGAGGCGTAGGAGATGCCGGTGGTGTGGGTGTTCCCTGCCCCGTTGAGCTGGACGACGTGCGCGTTGTGCGTGCGCTTCGGGGCGAGATGCCTGCTCACCGCGCTCAGCGTGGTTCCCCACGCGACGCCCATGACCATGTCGGAGTCGAAGAACGAGTTGAGCAGCCGGGCGGCGGACATGGCCACCTTGTCGAGCCGGTCGAGGTCGCTCACCGGCTCAGCCACACCCACCACGTGGGCCCGGATGCCGTAGGAGTCGGCGAGCGCCTGCTCGACGCGGGGCGCCTGCCCGTGGGGTGTGTTGATCCGAATCTCCACCATGCCCGCGGTCCGGGCGAGGCCGATGAGCCGGGAGACGGTCGATCGGGAAACCCCGAGCTCGCGGGCGATGGCGGCCATGGTGAGATCCTGGAAGTAGTACAGCCGGGCTGCCTGGACGGCCTCGGCGATGCGACCCCCGGCGTGCTCAGGCTGCTGAGTGGCCAACTCTGATCCTCCGTGCACATCCGTGCAGGGCTCGCGGGCAGACGATTGAACCCACATGGTGCGCGCCGGTTCGGGTGTGGGCAATGGTGTCCGCTACCCGAGGGCCCAATCCCTGCACCGACGTGCACGCCACTTGTGTAGATGTGCACGAGCCCTACTATTTGATCACCGCTCGCCCCTATGACCCACCTCACACACGACTACCACGGGAGGCTCTTCATGGCAGAGCAGGTCAAGAAGCTCGGACTCGCCGGGGAGATGGCCGCCGAGTTCGCCGGCACCATGATCCTGATCTTGTTCGGGGTCGGCGTCGTCGCTCAGGTGGTCGCCGGAGGCCTCGGCAATCACGACAGCATCGCGTGGGCGTGGGGCCTGGGGGTCACCTTCGGGATCTATGTGGCCGGACGGCTGACCGGCGCCCACCTCAACCCCGCTGTCACCCTTGCCCTCGCGATGTTTCGTGGCTTCTCCTGGTCGAAGGTCGCGCCGTACGCGCTCGCTCAGACATTGGGCGCGTTCGTGGCCGCCCTCATCGTCCGGTGGAACTACAGCGAGGTGCTCGCAGCCTTCGACCCCGGGCACACGATCAAATCCCAGGGCGTCTTCTCCACGTTGCCCGGAAACGGGGTACTTCCGGTGGGCACGGGCGGGGCGCTGCGCGACCAGATCATCGGCACCGCGATCCTGCTGTTCCTCATCTTGGCGGTGACCGACGCCCGCAACAGCGCGCCGCTGGCCAACATCGCGCCGTTCATCATCGGCCTCATCGTCGTCGCCATCGGCTTCGCCTGGGGCACCGACGCCGGGTACGCCATCAACCCGGCCCGCGACTTCGGCCCCCGGCTCGCGACCTTCGTGACGGGGTACGGCGCGGCGTGGCGCGATCAGTACGGCAACCTCTACTTCTGGGTGCCGATCGTCGGTCCGCTCGTCGGTGGGCCCCTGGGAGCGTTGCTCTACGACCAGCTTGTCGGCCGGTTCCTGCCCATCGCCGACGAGGAGCAGGAGCCCGGCCGCATGCCCAGCGACCCCGATTCCGCCGCCGACCCGGTACATCCCCGCGTGACCCATCGCACCGCCCAGACCGAGGAGCACCAGCCGTGACACAGCCCACCCAGCCACCCGTGACACAGCCCACCGCGACCACCTACATCGCCGCGATCGACCAGGGCACCACATCCACCCGCTGCATGATCTTCGACCACTCCGGACACGTGGTCGCCGTCGACCAGAAGGAGCACGAGCAGATCTTCCCCAAAGCCGGGTGGGTCGAGCACGATGCCATCGAGATCTGGAACAACACCCGCAGCGTGGTCGCCGGGGCGCTGGCCAAGGCCGACCTGTCCCCGTCGGACTTCGCCGCGGTCGGTATCACCAACCAGCGCGAGACCGCCCTGGTCTGGGACCGCGCGACCGGTGAACCGGTGTACAACGCCATCGTCTGGCAGGACACGAGGACCGACCGGATCGTCACTGCGCTCGGTGGCTCGGAAGGCGCGTCGAGGTACACCCAGACCACTGGCCTGCCGCTGGCCACGTACTTCTCCGGCCCGAAGGTGAAGTGGATTCTGGACAACGTCGAGGGAGTGCGCGCGCGGGCCGAGGCCGGCGAGCTCGCCTTCGGCAACATGGACACCTGGGTGCTGTGGAACATGACCGGCGGAATCGACGGCGGGTTGCACGTCACCGACCCCACGAACGCCAGCCGCACCCTGCTGATGGATCTGGACACCCTGAGCTGGGACGAGGGCATCTGCGCGGACATGGGCATCCCGGTCTCGATGCTGCCGGAGATCAGGAGTTCCTCGGAGGTATACGGCAAGGTCCGTGAGCGCGGCGTGCTGGCCGGGGTGCCCATCGCCGGCATCCTCGGCGACCAACAGGCGGCCACCTTCGGCCAGGCGTGCCTGAGCCCCGGGGAGGCCAAGAACACCTATGGCACCGGCAACTTCGTGCTGCTCAACACCGGCACGGAGAAGGTGATGAGCTCCAACGGCCTGCTGACCACGGTCTGCTACAAGATCGGCGACCAGCCGACGGTGTACGCGTTGGAGGGGTCCATCGCCGTGACGGGCTCGCTGGTGCAGTGGCTGCGGGACAACCTGAAGATGATCACCACCGCGGCCGATATCGAGACCGACGCCCGCTCGGTGCAGGACAACGGCGGTGCGTACTTCGTGCCCGCCTTCTCCGGGCTGTTCGCGCCGCACTGGCGCTCCGACGCCCGAGGCGCGATCGTCGGCCTCACCCGCTTCGTCAACAAGGGCCATCTCGCCCGCGCCGTGCTGGAAGCCACGGCCTATCAGACCCGCGAGGTCATCGAGGCCATGAACGCCGACTCCGGGGTACCCCTCACCGCGCTCAAGGTCGACGGCGGCATGGTCGTCAACGAACTGCTCATGCAGTTCCAGTCCGACATCCTCGACGTGGAGGTGATCCGGCCGCAGGTGGCGGAGACGACGGCGCTGGGCGCGGCCTATGCGGCTGGGCTTGCTGTCGGATTCTGGGAGACCGAGGACGACATCCGCACCAACTGGGCCGAGGACAAGCGCTGGACCCCGTCCATGGATTCCGCGCAGCGCGAGAAGCTGTACGCCGGGTGGAAGAAGGCCGTCACCCGCACTCTGGACTGGGTGGACGACGAGGACTGAGCCGCCGGACGCGCACCGCCGCGGTCAGTCCAGGTCGTCGTGGCGCATGAGCTGGCGGCCGGCCTCGGTGATCGAGCCGGACAGCGATGGATACACCGAGAACGTGTACGCGAGGTCCTTCACGGAGAGGTTGTTCTGCACGGCCAGGGCGATCGGCAGGATCAGCTCGGATGCGACGGGGGCCACCACCACCCCGCCGATCACCACACCGGTGGCCGGGCGGCAGAACAGCTTCACGAAGCCGCGCCGCAAACCCTGCATCTTGGCCCGCGGGTTGGTGGCCAGTGGCAGCATCACGGTGCGGGCGGGCACCGTGCCGGCATCGATCGCCGCCTGACTGATGCCCACGGTGGCCAGCTCGGGCCGGGTGAACACCGCCGAGGTGACGGTCTTGAGCCGGATGGGGTTGACCCCCTCGCCCAACGCGTGCCACATGGCGATGCGCCCCTGCATCGACGCGACCGACGCCAACGGCAGCAGTCCGGTGCAGTCACCGGCGGCGTACACCCCGGGCACCGAGGTACGGGACACGCGGTCCACGGGGATGTACCCGGCGCGGTCGAGCTCCACCCCGATGCGGCCGAGGCCGAGGTCTGACGTGTTGGGCACCGAGCCCACGGTCATCAACGCGTGGCTACCCGCCACGGTGCGGCCGTCGGCGAGGTGGATCACGACCCCGGTACCGGTGTCCTCCACCCGCTCGGCGCGGGCCTGGCTGACCACGATGACCCCGCGTTCGTTGAGCACGTCCTCCAGGACCGACGCCGCGTCGGCGTCCTCCCCTGGCAGCACCCGGTCGCGGCTGGAAACCAGGGTGACCTGCACGCCCATCTCGGTGTACGCGGAGACGAACTCCACCCCCGTGACCCCGGAGCCGATCACGACCAGGTGGGTGGGCAGCTCGTCGAGGTCGTAGATCTGGCGCCAGGTCAGGATGCGCTCGCCGTCGGGCTGCGCTCCGGGCAGGATCCGGGGGGTGGCCCCGGTGGCCATGAGCACCACGTCGGCGTCGAGCACCGACTGCTCACCCGAGGTGCCGTCGACGGCTACCCGGTGGGTGGCCATACCCGGCACGTCGTCCACGATCTGCGCCCGCCCGGGCCGCAGCCGGACGCCCTCCCGCTGCAGGCGCGCCCGGATGTCGGCCGACTGGGCCAGGGCGAGGCCCTTCACGCGACCGTGCACCACGGGCAGCTCGACGGCGGCGTGCTCGAGATCGATGTCGACGCCGAGGTCGCTGGCGCGCCGCAGGTCGGTGCGCACCCCGGCCGAGGAGATGAACGTCTTGGACGGCACACAGTCGTACAGCACGCACGCCCCGCCGGCGCCGTCGGCCTCCACCACCGTCACGTCTCCACCGTGCTGGGCGGCCACCAGGGCTGCCTCGTAACCGGCCGGGCCACCGCCGATGATGACGATGCGGGTCACGAAACCTCCAGACGCGAGCGGGTGTCGGCCCACGGTACCGACCTGCGGCCGGCGCCCCTGACACCGCTGGACTGACCCCCACGGTTTACCGGGCGGCTAGGCTCACCACCCGTGCCGATCTACGCCGCCTACGGCTCCAACATGGACCCCGAGCAGATGCTCGAGCGGGCCCCGTGTTCACCGATGGCCGGCACGGGTTGGCTCATGGGCTGGCGACTCACCTTCGCCGGGGAGGACCTGGGCTGGGAAGGCGCGCTGGCCACCGTGGTGGAGGATCCGGACTCCCAGGTGTTCGTCGTGCTCTACGACATGAGCCCCGACGACGAGCGCAGCCTCGACCGTTGGGAAGGCGCAGAGCTGGGCATCCACAAGAAGCTGCGGCTTCGGGTACAGACGCTGGAGGGCTCGGTGCTGGCTTGGCTGTACGTGATGGACGCCTACGAGGGCGGCCTGCCATCGGCTCGCTACCTCGGGGTGATGGCCGACGCCGCCTACGCCGCGGGCGCTCCCGAGGACTACGTGCACGCGCTGCGGGTGCGCTCGGCGCGCAACGTCGGGCCGGGGACACGCGATGGCTGATCGGACACGCGAGGGCTGATCGGCTCACGGTCGGGTGGCCAGCGCCCAGCTCTCCAGCGCAGCGTGCACCAGCACCCGCACCCCCACCTCCAGCGCCCGCTCGTCGAGGTCGAAGCCGGGCTGGTGCAGGTCGAGTTGCGTGCCCGTCCCCGGCCACACCCCCAACCGCCCCATGGCCCCCGGCACGTGCTCGAGGTACCACGCGAAGTCCTCACCCCCGCTGGACTGCCGGGTGGTGGCCACCGCCGGCTCCCCCACACCGGCGCTGACGGCCGCGCGCAGCAGCCGGGCCGAGGTGCGCTCGTTGACCACGGGCGGGACCCCGCGGGTGTGGCGCAGCTCGAAGCGCACCCCGGTCGGCGCCAGCAACGCGGCCACCGACTCGGCGACCAGCGGCTTGAGCAACGCCCAGGTCTCCCGGTCGCCGGTGCGCAGCGTGCCGCGCAGCACCCCGGTCTGCGGGATGGCGTTGGCTGCCTGCCCGGCCTGCACCGCCCCCCACACCAGCACCGTCCCCGAGCGCGGATCGACCCGGCGACTGAGCACCGCCGGCAACCCGGTGATGACGGTGCCCAGGGCGTGCACGAGGTCGGCGGTGAGGTGCGGGCGCGCGGTGTGCCCGCCCGGCGAATGCAGCTGCAGCGCGATGACGTCGGCCGCACTGGTCAGCGCCCCGGCCCGGACCCCCACCTTGCCCACCGGGAGCCGCGGGTCACAGTGCAGCGCGAAGATACGCGACACCCCGGCCAGCGCACCAGCCGCGATGAGGTCGACCGCACCACCGGGCATCGTCTCCTCCGCGGGCTGGAACAGCAGCCGCACCCGCCCCGGCAGCGGCCCTGCTCCGGCGAGCGCCACCCCGGCTCCGAGCAACACCGCAGTGTGCGCGTCGTGGCCACACGCGTGCGCCACCCCGGGAACCGTGGACGCGTACTCCACCCCCGTCTGTTCCTGCAACGGCAGCGCATCCATATCCGCCCGCAGCGCCACCACCGGGCCGCCGCCGCCGCCGACCTCGCACAGCAGCCCGGTACCGCCGGGCAGCAGCTGGGGGGTGAGCCCGGCCGCGGTGAGCCGGGCTGCGACGTACGCCGTGGTGGCGTGCTCGGCGTGCGACAACTCGGGGTGCGCGTGCAGGTGCCGCCGCCAGACCACCAACTCGTCGCGGCCGCGCGCGAGCCACTCCTGCAACCACACCGGGGAACTCACCTCCGCCGCCTCCGCTGATCGACACCCGCGAGCAGCCGGTCTCGCTGCACGGTGTCGGTGGCCGCGGCGATCGCGGTGTGCGCCAGCGCCGTCGCTCCGTCGAGCATCGCCCGGTCGGCCGACGGGCTCACGCAGGCGGCGGCGAACTCCGGCTGGTGGTTCACCGCGTCGCCGCAGTCGATCGCGACGGTGGGGTGCAGGCCGGGCAGCGCGCGGGTGACGTTGCCCATGTCGGTGCTGCCCGCCTGGCGCAGCCGCTCCTCGGCCACCGACAGTGGGCGGCGGCCCAGCGCGGTGACCGCCACCCGGTAGGCGCCGGCCAGCCAGGCATCCGGCGCCAGCTCGGCGTACGTCGGCGACAACTCAACCACCTCGTGGGTGCAGCCCGTGGCCAGCGCACCGGCAGCGAAGCAGTCGCGGACCCGGGAGGTGATCCGCCGCAACGACTCCAGGTCCACCGCACGCAGGTAGTACACCGCCTCGGTGTGCGCGGGGACGATGTTGGGCGCAGCGCCGCCGCGGGTCACCACGCCGTGCACCATCTGTTGGGGCTCCAGGTGCTGACGCAACAACCCGACGGCCACCTGCGCCACGGTGATGGCGTCGGCCGCGTTGCGGCCCAGGTGCGGGGCGGACGCTGCGTGACTCTCCTTGCCGGTGTAGCGGACGGCGACGTCCGCGAGGGCCAGCGACGGCGCGGCCACGGTCTCCTGCGGCGCCGGGTGGACCATCATCGCCGCGGCCACGTCGTCGAACACCCCACGGGAGAGCATGAGCACCTTGCCACCATCAGTCTCCTCCGCCGGCGTGCCGAGCACCCGCACCGTGATGCCCAGCTCGTCGGCCACCGCAGCCAACGCGAGGCCCGCCCCGAGTGCGGCAGCGGCAATCACGTTGTGCCCACACGCATGTCCCACCTCGGGCAGCGCGTCGTACTCGGCGCACAGCCCGATCACCAGCTGCCCGCTGCCGAAGGTGGCGTCGAACGCCGTTGGCAGCTCGGCCACCCCGCGCCGCACCTGGAACCCGTGCTGCGCCAACGCGTCGGTGAGCTTGGCCGCGCTGCGGTACTCGGCGAAAGCCAACTCGGGTTCGGCGTGCAGCGAATGCGCGAGGGCCACCAGTTCGTCCCGGGCTGCGTCGACGGCCGCGGCGGTGCTGGCCTGCAGTGCAGTCACCCGCTCACGCCCCGCCGAGGGTGATCCTTCTCGGTGTCGCGCTGCCCGGCCACGCCGAGATCGAGTACGAAGACGTCATCGTGGCGTTGCAGGTGCGGCATCGGGGGGAGTTCCTCCTCGGTTCGGTGCGGCTGACTCTATGACCCCGACCAGGACCACCGGTGGGGGCTACCGGTGGGGGCTACCGGCGGGGGCTACCGGCGGGGGCTACTCACCACCGGCGCCGACGTGGGGCGCACGTACGGCACACTCGGCGCTGTGGCGACAGCGCATCCCGGTGACGAGGCCCCGCCCGCCAACGGCTCCCCGGTCTCCGGTTGGCTGGTACTGGCCTACCGGGTGCCGTCGGAGCCCACCCGGCTGCGGGCCACGGTGTGGCGGCGGCTGAAGGGTCTGGGAGCGATCTACCTGCAGAACTCGGTGGCGGCGATGCCCGCCCAGCCGCCGGCGGAGCGGGCGTTGCGCAAGCTGCGCCACGAGATCCTGAACATGTCCGGGACCGCGGTGCTGTTCCACTCCTCGGTGTTGGTCGGTGAGGCCGACCTGATGGCCAGCTTCCAGGCGGCGCGGGACGACGAGTACGAGGAGATCGTCGACCGGTGCCGCGACTTCCTCGCGGGCATCGAGAAGGAGTTCACCGCGGCGCACTTCAGCTTTGCCGAGCTGGAGGAGAACGAGGTCGATCACGTCAAGTTGGTGAGCTGGCTGGCGAAGGTCCGCGAGCGCGACGTCCTCGACGCCCCGGGTCGGGTGGCGGCCGAGACGGCGCTGGCCAGCTGCGCGAAGGCACTGGAGGACTACGCGGCGCGGGTCTACGCCGAGGAGCCGGACGGACACTAGGCCGACACTAGGCCGGTGCGCGCCTGCGCCGCGCTACCTGCGCCGCGTTGCCCGCCAGAGGCTGTAGGGCAGGAGTACCACCACCGCGAGCGGGACGATCCACCACACGACGGCGCTCGAGCGGCTCGCACCGTAGGTGAGCGCCAGGGCCACCACCACGCCGAGGGCCACGTGCCAGTCGTCGCCGACGACGAAGTCGTACCAGAAGGCCCCGAACAGCTTGATCTTGCCCATCATTTTGCCTCCACAGGTGCCCGGCGTGGCGGCGCCTGAAGCGTGGACAGTCGTTGGCGGCGGAGCAGCCACACCAGGGCGAGTCCGAAGAGCGCGATCGCGGGCACGAGCACCAGCAGGGCCGCGTCCGTACCGGGCCAGTGCGCCCCGGCACCCTCCGCACCCCAGAAGACGCCGAACGCGGCGAGCATGACGCCGACCGCAAACTTCATCGTGTTCTCCGGAACCCGCGCCAGGGGTGCGCGGACCAGCACGCCCGCGGCGACCACGACCACGACGGCGGCCACGGCCGCGAGTGCGGCCAAACCGACATTGCCTTGGTTGCTGCCGAAGGTGAGGGCGATGAACGCCACCTCCAGCCCTTCGAGCAACACTCCCTTGAAGCACAGGGTGAAGGAGTACCAGTCGCTGATCCCGCTCCGGCTCTGCCGCGGCGCGCCCTGCGCCTCGGTGACCTGCGCGCGGAAGATGACGTCCTCGTCGTGCAGCGCCTTGTACCCGCTGGCCCGCAGGATCGCCTTTCGGAGCCACTGCAGGCCGAAGACGAGCAGCAACCCGCCGACGAACAACCGCAGCCACTCAAGCGGGATCGCCGACAACGCCGGACCGAGGAGGCCGATGACCGCCGCGAGGACGACGAGGCCCGCGCCGGCGCCGAGCAACGCCGAGCGCCAGTGCCGCGTCGTGCCCGCCGCGAGCACGATCGTGGTGGCCTCGACCGCCTCCACGGCACAGGCGAGGAAGACGGCGAGGAACAGGGCGCCGGAAGTCATGGGCGAGTGTCCTCCTGGCTGGTCGTGGCACCGGGTCGGCGGGGCACCGGGTCGGCGGGGCACCGGGTCGTATGACTGTTCGCTCGTCAGTCTAACAGCGGTTAACTATCGACGTCGACCGTCAGCCCGGCCGAACGCGCTGCACCCCTCGGGGTCCAGCCGCACGGCACAGCTGGTCCCGCGAAGCCAGGCCCGGGTGTCGAAGACCGAGGTGAGCGTGCCCTGACCGCAGTCGACGACGTGGTCGTACCCACGGCCGCGGTACGCGAGGTCGATGACGGTGCCCGGCAGGCAGCCGGACGACGCCGCGGGCTCCGGAGCGCCGAGCGCGACGAGGCTGGTGGCGGCGGGGCGGACGAGGACCTCGACGGCGTCGCCGTCGCTGATGGTCCCCACCCCACGGCAGACGAGCTGCCGCCCGCCCGCCCGCACCAGCAGGTACTCACCCCGTCGGCCGGCCGCCAGCCCGGTGAGCTGGCCAGACATTCCGGTAAACCGGGCGACGAAGATCGACGCCGGTCGGTGGTAGATCTCCTCCGGTTCGCCGACCTGCTCCAGCCGCCCGTCGTTGAGGATGCCGATCTCGTCGGCCAGGGCGAAGGCCTCCGACTGGTCGTGGGTGATGTAGACCGCGGTGCTCCCGGTGTCGCGGGTGGTCGTGGCAATCTCCACCCGCAGCCGCTCGCGGAGGTCGGCGTCGAGGTTGGACAGCGGCTCGTCGAAGAGCAGCAGAGCCGGCCGGGCGACGATCGCCCGCGCCAGCCCGACCCGCTGCTGTTGGCCGCCCGACAGCTCGTGCGGGTAGCGCTCGGCGAGGTCGTCCAACCCCACCCGGCCCAGCGCCTCACGAACCTGACGACCCGCCTCGGCCGAGCCCAGCCTGCGCCGACGCAGCGCGTACCCCACGTTGCCGAGCACGGTGAGGTGCGGCCACAGTGCGTAGTCCTGGAACACCATCGCGAGGTCGCGGCGGTCCGGCGGGACGTGCCGACGGCCCGCGCTCCGACGTAACGTTTCAGGCAGCGGATGATCTCGGGCTTGGACAGGCCTTCGGTGGTGCGGCGTTGCGCGTACTGGCGGGTGCGGGGGTCATGGCGCAGCCGGCCGAGCACGACGATGTGCAGGGCGTT
>JAABUV010001052.1_pt1 | contig 40552 bp, 54 predicted proteins | sample 5559971 | NCBI WGS metagenome assembly JAABUV01 (sample SAMN10711881, study PRJNA513362) | rock metagenome | isolation source: Antarctica rocks | place: Antarctica: Victoria Land, Knobhead nord | collected 2015-12-19 | reverse complement strand
TGCCGAGGCTGGCCGTAATCGCCGGGTGCGCATGCCTGCGCATTGTGGTAGAGTGCAGGCGAACAGGTGTTAAGGAACTCAGCATGCCACAGCGCGTACACAAAGTGCGGACACAGCGGAGCAAAGCGCGCCGAGCCCGGTGCGCGGCCAGGGGCGGCAGCGGCGAGCGCGCCTGTAGATGTCCTCGCACTCCTCCAGGCTGAGGCGCTTGAGCGCGAGCGCCACAGCCAGGATGCCGCCCGTGCTCGTGCCCGCCACCAGGTCAAACAGCTCGTGGATGCGCCGCCCGGTGCGCTGCTCCAGCTGCCGCAGCAGCCGGATGGTCGCGATGCCCTGCGCGGCGGGCAGCTCTTTGGTCGTGCGGTTGCTGCACCGCAAAACCAGGGCTGCACATGCTGCGAGTCGCGGCAGGCCGGGCGGCGACGCGCGCCGGCCCGGCGCCCCATGGTGCGCAGCGGGACGTCGCGAGACTCTGCGCTGACGGAGCCTGCATTTGAGTCGCCTGGCGCAATATTAAGGCGGCGGCAACACTCCGACATCACCTCTGTCACGTCCACGTGGCGGTCCAGGGCGGTGGGGGCCTCATTCTTTCGGTGTAACTCTGGAATTATAGTCAGGTGTGTTGGCTGCGATAGGGGCGGCAGCGCTTGGCCAGCGCACGATGCCGCCCCTGCTGCAGCCAACATACCTGACGCTATTCCCAGAGAAACACCGAGAGAACGAGGCCCCCGCCGCCCTGGACCGCCACGCGGACGTGGCAGAGGTGGTGTCAGCATGCCGCCGCCGCCTCAGTATCGCGCCAGGCAACGCTGGCTCGCTCTTGTACGCGGATGGCGGAAAGTCCAGGAAACCGCTGGTGGCCAGCACGCCAGAGCTGTGCCGCGCGCTGAGCCTGACCTGCAATGCCGGCGGCGTCGGGGGCGCATGCGCGCGCGCGCTCGCGCAGCGAGACCAGGGCTGCGCATGCTGCGCGTCGCAGGCAGGCGGGGCAGCGCCTGGCGCCGGCTCGGCGCCCCAATGCACCGCAGCGGCACGGGACATCGCTGGACCACCACGCTCACGCAGCCTGCACTTGATTCGCCCGCCCGCTCCAGCCGGCCATGGCCACGCGCACGGCCGTCCTCTGTGGAGCTTGCCCCACCTCCCTCTCTACCCTTTCAATACAATTATTAGCCTGTGCGTGCAGCAGCGGTGTGGGCCTGCATGGCTCTAGAAGGCTTTGGGAGAGGGGAGAAGTGCGGGCCTTCATGCCGCCGCCGTCCATGGACAGGACGCGCACGCCGCGCCCGGCCAGCGGCGAGCGGCCCACCGCGCGCCGCACCGCCTCGCCCTCGCCCAGCACCGCCAGCGCGCGCGTGGCCGCCACGCGCACGCGCGCCTGCACGACGCCCAGCTGCGCGCGCGCCGCCGGCGCCTCAGGCACAGTTTCCACCCAGGTCACAATAGGAAGCAGCGGCAGCCCAGCACCGCCAGCGCGCGCGTGGCCGCCACGCGCACGCGCGCCTGCACGACGCCCAGCTACGCGCGCGCCGCCGGCGCCTCAAGCGCAGCAGCTCAAGGTTTCATCTGGGCTTGCTGAGCAGCGGCAGCGCCCCAGAGCGGTCAGCACGCGCGTGTGCCGCTCAGCCGCCCGCATCAGCGGCCACCCCGCACAACCACTGACAGCCGCGCCAGCCCAGGGCAGCCAGCACGCTGCTCAGGGAGGCCCCGCGAGGGCCACATTTTCTCGCATCCTGACGCGCTCACGGCTCTTCAGCAGGGTCGAGCATGCCTGAGCCGCCGCTTGCAAAGAGTGCGCGCGCTGTCGGTCACGCCATCGCAGCCACCCTGACGGCTTGCCCGCTTGGTCACACGCACACGGGAGCCACGCGGCGGGCGGCGCGCCGTCTGGCCCTAACCTACACCCTACACGCGCCTGCCCCTCCGCCAGCCGCGCCAGCCGGTCCAGCAGGCCCTCGCACGCCAGCAGCACCGCGCGGTTGGGCCGCGCGAACGCCAGGTTGCCCATCGTCTCCAGCGCGGCCGCGCGCACATCGTCCGCGCCGCTGCGCACCGCGCCGACAAGCGCCTGCGCACCGCCGCGGCCTCGCGCTTGCCTGCCTGCTGTGCGCTGCAGGCCGGCAGCCTGCCCGGTATTCTCTGCGTCTGGCGCCGGTGTGCCTTGGGCGCTGCTGCGCACCGGCACGACCCGCAATAACCGCGTACAGCTCACTGCAACATGCACTGCAGTGGCATAGACAAAGCATGCCAGGTTAGCAACTCATCTGGTATATGAGCACGCAGTGCGTAAGCCGTACTCACCCAACATTTGTCGAAAAACTCACGGGGGCAGATGCGGGGCGCACCTGCAGCATGCCGGGCGCGAGCAGCTTCACAGCGGAGCCCTCCGACGCCAGCGCCAGGCCGCCCACGACCTGCCGCGCAGCAACTCCCCCCGCGTGCCTCACACACACCTGCCGCGACCGCATGTCACCGCCCAACAGCCGTCCTTGACCCTTGCGCGTGGCGCCATGGCGGCGTCACTGCCAGACGCAGCAAGCATGCATGGTCGACAACAAGAGGCACAACAACCTCCGACGGGCCTGGGGGCGCGCCTGGAGGCCAGCCAGCTGGCTCTTGTGCTTGGTGCTGGCGATGAGGCGCAGCATCGCGCTGAGCACGTCGCCCTCTATGATCTCCAGGCTGGTGAGGCTGTTGTGGCGCCCCAGCAGCCCTGCCGGGCGGCGCACGCAGCATGTGGCCGCCCTCGCACCTGCCTCGGCAGACCTGGTGCTGCTCACAGTGTCTCTGCACTGTTTCTCGATGACCAACAACCCTTGAACAGACGTGCGTGATTTCCAATATGAATGTAAATCTAGCTGGTGACGAGCGCAGCGTGCCCTCGTGGATAGCTGCACACAAGAGACACGTTTCCGCCACTCTGTGCTGTGGGAAGGCATCCAGGCACCCAGCGCGAGGTCTTGCCTCACGGGATGGCGCGCACCAATGGTCTTGCAGGCCTGCTCCACGACGACCTCGTTCTCGGAGAGCGCCATGAGGATGAGCTGCTGGATGGCGCCCACCTCGCGCACGATCTCCGCGCACGCCGCGGGGTCCTCCGCAATTTTGCCTGCGGCGGCAGGCGCGTGCGGGCTCACCCGCGCGCTCCCTGCGCCTGAGGGTCGGGCCGCCGCACCGCCGACCAGAGGCCAAGGGTATAGATGGGAGTGTGTTTCAAGTTGTGTGTTGCATGGACCATGGTGCTTGGCTAAGTATTAGCAGCAGGAGCATGGTGCGCAGTGTTGGCAGCTTCAGCTGTCGCCGTCACAGGACGCGCTTACGGCGCCGCAGGCGCGCCTCACCGGGCGCGCCAGGCTCCAAGCCGGCAGGTTACACCCAGGGTCTGCTGCCGCAGGCGGCGCGCACGGCGCCGTGGGCGCGCGCCGCACCGAGCGCGCCCGCCAGCAGCGGGTGCTGGCAGGAGGAGCGGCGGAAGATGAGCCCGAACAGCGGCGCCAGGCGGCTGGCGCGCGAGAAGGTGGCGGCCGCCGCGAACTCCACGTCCCACTGCGTGAAGCATGCGTCTGCGCGCATGCGCACCTGCGCGGCCCCGGGGCCGTGCGTCCGCGGCAGCGCCCCGACGCACGTGCAGATGCCGCATTGCGACTCACATGCGGGCGCCGTGACTCAGTTGAAAGATGGAATTGCGGTTGAGGGGTGAGTAACAGGTTGACCCTGTCAACGGAGGCAACATATGTGCATGGCGCGGCCATGTATGCCGCCCGAGCATGACTGCAGACGCGTGCGGTCTACCACCAGCTGAAAAGCAACCAGGCATGCCCTGCTGCATGGCGGGATGCGCGCAAGGGCGCCGCAATGGCAAACAACATGCCGCATGCGACCCTGGGCATCGCATGCAGCGTGCGCAGGGCGAGGAAGGTTCAGAGAACAAGCGCGGCAGGCGCGGGACGCGCGTTGGCAAGCGACAGGTAGCGCAGCGCGGTGCACGGCGACAGCTCCGGCAGGAACTCGAGCGGGTTGCCGAACAGCTGCAGCGCGCGCAGCTGTGCGAGCGCGCGCAGGTCCAGCACCGGCGTCGCCAGGCGGTTGTTCTCCAGCGCGACCTCGCGCAGCTCGCTGCAGTGCCGGATCTCCACTGCGGGCCGCCGCCACGACCTCACCTCAACGGGCATGCTCCTTTCCACGCCCTCTGAACTCGCTGGTGCTCAAGCGAGTCTCGCCTGGTGAAACAGTTTTGAGAGTACTGTTCTAAGATCGGCGGCGCATGTATGCGGTCGGCTGACCCGCAGCCCCACTCCAAGAGAGAGGGCGGCCAGGCGCACGCGGTATGGACGTACAGCTGACTCGCAGCCCGACTCCAAAAGAGAGGGGGCGGGCAGGCGCACGCGGGATGGAGGTGAGCAGGTTGTCGGCGGCCAGGCGGTGCAGGCGCAACAGCGCGCCCACCTCGCGCGGCAGCGCGGCCAACCGGTTGCCGGACACGCGCAGCTCGCGCAGGCTCGTTAGCTGGCCCACGCCTGCGAGCCGGGAGGCCGCGCGTCGGCCGAGTGGTGCACGCGACGCGCACCCCCGGAGGCAAAACCCCCTTTGAGGAGCCCAAATCAATGCTTAGCCCTGACTTCCAAGGTCTGTGGTATGAGCAGGCTGCACGCATGAAAGCAGTGGTCCTGTTGAGCACCCAGGACATGAGGCAAGGGGTGAACGCGTTGAAGAGCCATCAGCGCACTTAGTCCGCTGACAGGTGACGAGCGCAGGTTGAACGGGCGGTGAAGCAAGCGCAGACCCGCACATAACCTGTGAAGTGTACAGGGGGAAAGGCATCCAGGTCCAGTTTCCTGCACCTGGCAGCGGCGCAATGACGTTGCAGGCAAGTATGCTAGGGGTCCACTCAGCGGCGCAGACGTGGCCGCCCCTTGCCTGCTACCAGAGTGGTCAAATGGCCTTGGCTTCACACCTAATAGCCTGAAAGCCTGAAAATCTGACACCCTGTAAGTCTGACTTGAAGGGAGCAGGGCGCGCCGGGCGGCAGCGCGGTGAGGCCGCAAGCGGACAGGTTGAGCGAGCGCAGGCCGACCAGGCGGCGCAGCAGGCCGGGGCCCCAGGCCGGCACGGCGCCCTCGCCGCAGCGCAGCCGCGTCACGCGCTCCAGCGCCACCGCGCCCAGCAGCGCCTCCAGCAGCGCCGGCGGCGCCGCGCCCGCGCCCGCCGCGCGCGCCAGCTCAATGCGCCGCACCTGCACCAGCGGCGCGGCGGCGGCGCTCTGACTCTGCCGGCGATCCGACTCGACGTGCATGCATGCGCTTGGACATTGTTAAGTCAGCTGGCACAGTGTGTCCTACGGCGCGGTGCGCAGGGGCGTAGCTGCGTTGGCCAATCGCTTGGGAACCTGAAAGACGTCGCCTTGGGGCGCATGCCCCGGCCCATGCTGCCCAAAGCAGGCGCCGGCAGGGGGCGCGCGCGGGGCCAGCATGCGGCGCACCTGCGGCGGGATGAGCGCGACCCCCAGGCGCACGCGCACGCTGCCTGCCGGCAGGTCGAATGTGGACGCGTCCACCGCGGCGCCCGCGCGCTCCGTCTCTGCAACCTGCACACGCCGCCTACAGGGATTGCAACATGGGTCATGGCTTCTGAGATGGCCTGAACTAAGATCAGCAAGGCTGCGCAGCTGAGCACTGGCGGCGGCGCAGTGGACACAGCTTCAACGTTGCGCTGCTGCAGCCGATGCTCGCGGACAGGCGGGGTGGGCATGGAGGCACCTTGCATGCACTGGCCCGGGCCCTGCCCTGCCTGCTCGCATGCAAGCTCACGAGAGGACATGTTGCGACTCCCTGGACGTCCGGCGGGGTCTCAGGCAGGTCCCTTGCGCCGCTGCGAAAACGCTTCTGCGCAGGTTACAAAACCCTAAACTTCCAGCCGCGCCGCGCCTGGAGGACCACCCGCACGCGCTGCTCCGCCAGGCCTTGCACAACGCTGGCGTTGCGCAGCCGGCCCAGCACCACCTCGTCCGGCTCGCCCGCGGTCCACGTCACCTGCCGCGACGCAGAGCCTCGCGAAGCGCGTCGCGCGGGCTCAGTGGGGCGCAGCAGCGGCGCTCGGCCTGCTGGCGGCGCTCGTGCTCGCGCGCCGCTCTCAGCACTGCCCAGCCGGGTCCCGAGCGACACTGGTAAGGCTCCAGCCCTGGACGCTCTGCAGCAAGTGTGTGCAGCGGGCTAAGGCAGCGTCGGGTCACAGCTGGCTTGTGCACATGCTCCGAAGGCGGCACCAGCCAGAGTGTTTGTCAGCGCGAAAGCTGCCAAAGCTGCCACCTTTGAAGCGCCCCGACAGTGCGCCAGCCTGCTGGAGCACCTGAGCGGTCTCAAACTGCAGCTTGTCCAGCGTGGACAGCGCAGACAGGAGCTCCGTGGCGCCAGGGTGGTCGGCCTCTGTGCCGCCGCCTGGCGACAGCGGCTGCGGCACGAGCGCGTGCGAGTGCTGCAGGGACCGGACCACACTCTCCGCCTGCCCAGGCGTGCAGCCGGTTGCAGCAACCAAAGGCGTCTTTTGTAACGCTTCTGAATGCATGGCGCAGGATACAGTCCTGACTGGCCGAAGCAGAGACTGATCACGCCGGTTGCATTGTCACAGTGTGCTGCAAGGGACACCAGCGCGCACCTGGAAGCCCAGCTTCATTCGAAAACCGTCTGGCTGGCCGCCCAGTATCCGCCTGCTGAACATGGTGTGAGTGTGGTTGGAACATCAAGCGATCAAGTGATGTGCGCAAGCGTAGAAGGTCACGCGCTCTGCAGCATACTCCCAACTGTGCACATTGGCAAGGTGACCTTGCGAAGAGACTTTTGTTTCGATGGGCTCTTCTGGTTCACAGTAGTACAAGGCAAAAATAAACCTATAATCCACTGGCTACTGCATGTGCATGTGTAGCAGTGGTCAGGCTGCCTATCGAGCATTGTTATTTTGCTTTAGTTGCAAGGCTGTGGGTCGCATGCACAGCACCTTGCGCTGTTGCATGCGGTGCTGCAGCATTACAGGCATTTTCTCACTGCTGGTGCATTACAGCATAGGCTCGTCTTCCATGCCACAGCCTGCACAGTGCATGAATCCAAACAAACATGATGAGCTCAGCATCACATGCGCGGGGCATCTTCACACAGCCTCTGCATCTCCTGCTGCACCCTCGCAAAGCGCTCTTTGGTGTCCTGCACGCATACCACATGCGTTTTCGCAATCCTGGCACTGCGTGCTGTGTGCCGAGACATGATGCTCTGTCTTTATCTGCTACCTGTGTCTTGAGCGACATATCCTTCAAGACTTTAGCCTTCTGCCGGCAGTAGGCCTCCAGCTCATGGTGCAGCCTGCATATGCGTCATGCGCGTGGCTGGGACCATAGGCTGGGTGTGAGACAGCCTTGAGCTGAGGAAATACAGTTCTGTTGCGGTGACATGGCGCACCCCTGCATAGTTGCGAGATACTGGTCCTTGACGTTGTCCAGGAAGGCAATGCCAGCTGCGTGCATATGTTAGGAAAATGCTGTCAAGCATGGAAGAGCGAGGCTGTGCAAGGTAGCGCGCACCGACACTCAGGTCGTTGATCTGCCAGCAGCGGGGGTGCAAGATGCTTGTCAGCAGAGTCTTATTTACAAGCAGAGTGTTCATGCACAGCAGCCAGCTTTCCAGCGCCTGTGTGTGCAACCAACCACTGCACACCTTGGCTTCGGCAGTGTTGTAGTCAGCCTCGAGCATGGCAAAAGCGTCGGCAACTGTAGGCGTGAGTGGGATGTGCTGCTCTCCTGTCAGGTCCGGACTTGGAGTCCTGACTTGGCCGGCAAGGTCCTGCTGCGTGAGTTGCTCATGTGGCTGGGTCTCCATAGCCGAGTCGAGCACCTGCCTCACCAGTTGTGCTCAGTGCTGCAAATGTTGACTTTACAGCTGTTTGGGTGCACAGCTGCGGCACTTACGCAGGCAGGCAGACCTGATCGCTCATGCTGGCTCTTGGTACTGCGTTGGCCAGCCTGGACTTGTTGAGAGCTTAGTTTCTCTACTGAAACAGATGGTGCAGCCTTTGTGTCTTGTAATCAAGATAGAAACCTACACCTCTGGCCTCCGTTTGGAACAAAGATTACTCCTTACGCGAACTCTCTGATGGGTAAAATGCACATAGTTGCCTGTGGTGCTTCAAACATGACATGCTAACAGTGCTTACGGTGCAGTGCGAACATGGTGTATGACGCACTCACAGCCATTCCGTTGTACAGACAGTGTCCATCTGAACCCCCGCTTCTCGCTCATATCCATAACACCCCAGCGTACATGCTGCTGCTAAATGCAAGGTTCTGCTGATTTGGGTTAAAATTGCTCTTCCTGACGGGTAAATTGCAGCGGATTGCAACATGGATAAAATTGGTCCGACTGCTTTGCATGCCTTGTCCATATGGTGCTGCAATGACGCAGACCGGTAAGTGCTCATGTGCTGTGTGCCCCGCACTGCTGCAGTGTACAGAACATGCGTGCCAAAGTGAGGCTCACATCCATTTAGCCGCATCCACATGTGCCAGTGGAAAGCTACCCCTCTGCGCCAATGCATGTATGCCAGCTGCGCTCTTGTAAAGTCCACAATGGCGGTCTGCATGTGCACACATGTGCTCAGTCTTCCTTTATATATTATTACACAATATGAGAAGCGGACTTTAGGCAGCGTTTTAATGCTTGCATCCACCTGTGCGTCGGGCGGTATGTCAGTGGTCTGCGTCCTGCTTGGTGTACGCCTCTGCGTCCAGCATAGAACTACCCACCTGCGCATGTGTTTGTGCGCACGTGTTGTGCGCCTTCACACAGCCTGGGCATGTGTTGTGCACACGTGGCTTAGAACTAATTAGCAGAGACAGCTCAAGGACAGCTCAATGGTGGCAGAAGCAAGCAACCAGCTGGCCACACCAAACGTAGCGGATGTGGCCATCTAACCCCTTGCGCCACACGATGAGCTGCAGCTTGTGACATTGCTGCCGTGTCTCTGCATGCTGCTCTTCGGTGTCCTGCATGCATGCTATTGCATTCATACTATTGCTGGTATCAGCTGCTGCAAGCTGACTGTATACATGCCTCATGGAGTGGCCACCTGTGCCTGACGCGCCAGTATAGTCAGCTCTGCAGCCCGCTGCTCATAGAAAGCCTCCAATACAGAATGCAGCCTGCAGACGGCATGCGTCACTGAACAGGAGCCACAGTTGAGTCAGAGGCAGCCTGTGATAGCATTGACAATCAGCGCACCGCTCCCTGGTGACCTCAAGAGCCTGCTTGCCAGAGTCCACTGTGCCGTTGCCATCTGCACGCATCCCCCAAGATAAGTACAAATTAAGTGGTTGGCTGAGAAAGGCAAGGCAGTGCGCACCAATAGTCAGCCCGTCAATCTGCACGAAGCAGTACATACTGCTCATCACCAGCTTGTGAGGCGTGGCGCAACAACCAGGTTGCCAGCATTGTCAACATCTGCGTATCTTGGCACGGGCAGTGTTGTAGTCTTTCTGCAACGTGGCCAGCGCAGTGTCAATTGCATCAGTGAGCGGGGCCTGCTGCTGTTCGAATGTCTGCTGCTGCCTGGGTGCTTTACAGGGCCGAGAGGCCATGGCACCTGCGCAGGCTGGGCGATCAGGTCCTGACGAAGGGCAGAAGGCGATGAGTGTTATGTGATCCTGTTAAGGTGATTGTTAAGCCTGTACACACAAGTTCGAGCAGCAGCAAGGTCAGGGTGGCAGGGTTTCATGTGTGGTTTTCACCATAGCGCCTTGGGTATGTGCATGTATGCCCTGGCGCTGCTGCCTGGGTCAGGCTGCCTCATTGTGTGTTACTGAGAGATGTACAAGGCTGCTTGCACGCTCAGCACTTTGCGCTGTTGCGAGCGGTGCTGCAGCATCTCAGGCATGTTATCACTGCTGGTGCATTACAGCAGAGGCTCATCTTCCATGCCGCAACCTGCACAGTGCATGACCCATGATGGGCTCAGCATTACAGGCGCGGGGCATCTTCACTCAGCCTCTGCATCTCTTGCTGCACCCTCGCAAAGCGCTCATAGGCGTCATGCATGCATACCACATGCATATTTGCAGTCCTGGCACTGCATGCTGTGTGCTGAGACATGATGCTTGTGTCCTCACTTGCTATCTGTGTTTTGAGCGACATGTCTTTCAAGTCTGTAGCCTTCTGCTGGCAATAGCCTCCAATTGTCGGTGCAGCCTGCACAACCATCATGCGCACGTTGCTACGAACATAGGCTGAGTCTTGAGACAGCCTGAGCAGAGCAGGTACAGCTCTGTGACATGGCGCACTCCTGCATAGCATCCTGATACTGATCCTTGATGTTGTCCAGGAAGGCGACGCCGGCTGCGTGCACATGTTTGAAGAGCGCTCTTCAAGCAGTCACCAGGCTGTGCAAGGTGCCGCGCACCGACATTCAGTTCGTAAGTCTGCCAGCACCGGGGCCGCAGGGTGCTCGTCAGCAGAGTTTTTCAAAAGGTGTTGCACAGCAGCCAGCTTGCCAGCGCCTGTGCGCGACCCCAAGCATACACACCTTGGCAGCGGCAGTCTTGTTGTCTGCATCGAGCATGGCATAGGCGTCGGCAACCGTAGCCGCGACTGGGACATGCTGCTCTCCTGTCAGGTCGGGACTTGAAGTCTAGACATGCCCAGCAAGGTCCTGCTGCGTGAGTGGCTCATGCGGCTGGGTCTCCATCGCGGATTCCAACACCTGCATACCCAGTAGCGCTCAGTGCTGCATATATTGACTTCACAGCTGTTTGAACGCACAGCTGCGGGACTTTGCGCAGGCAGGCAGACCTGGTCGCTCATGCTGGCCTTTGGTAACGTGTTGGCCAGCTAAGGTAACGTGTTGGCCAGCTAAGGAGGAGCTGAGAGCTGAGGATTTTTACCGACATAGATGATGAAGCCTTTGTGTCCGCATCGAGATGATAGAAAGCTGTACCTCTGGCCTCCTGTGGGACCATTACATGTGCTTGGGCAAAGTGACTGATGCGTACAGCTTCTGCAAATTGAGCTGTAGGTTGCTGTGTGCATTAAAGCTGCCTGTGGTACTCCATGCGATTAGTGGTGTTAGTGCTAACGGTGCTAGCAGTGCTAACATGCAAGCGCATAGCAATCTTCTGCGCCACTGCATGCACTCGAGCTGCGCCGTTGCAAAGTCCACAATAGCGCTCTGTAAATGCAAACATGTGCTCAGTCCTATTTCAGTCCTTGCGCATTGCACAAGCGGTTATCGGCAGCATTTGTGTGCTTGCATCCGCCACCTGTGCCTTGAGCGACAGTCCAGTCAGGTCTGGGTCCTGCCAGAAGTAGATCAGCATCTCCGAGTACAGCCTACGCATGTGTTGTGCGCAACTGGCTAAGACCTTGAAGCACAAAACAGCCATTCTCTGCTCGAAGCAAGCATCTAGCTGGCCGCACCGAGACACGTTGCTATGCCAGGACAGCTGCCACATGGTAAGGTGCAGACTTGCAAGCTGCTCTTTGGTTTCCTGCATGTATGTCATCGCGTTGGTTCTACAGCCGATATCAGCTCAAGCGGACTGCATACATGCTGCAAGAAGTGGTCACCTGTGCCTGACGCTCCAGTTCTGTCAGCTGTACATCTTCCTGTGCAAGGATAGCCTTAGATCCTGAATGCAGCCTGCGCGCGGCACGCACCACTGGCCAGGAGCCACAATTAAATCAGAAACAGCCTGCAATGAGATAGCATTAACAACCAGCGCACCCCTGCCAGGAGCCCTCAAATTCCTGCACGCCATAGTCCAGAGCGCCGATGCCATCTGCATGCATCCCTCAGATAAGGACAACTCAAGTGCTTGGCTGCAAAGGCAAGGCGGTACGCACCAAGAGTTGGCCGGTCCTCCTGCAAAGAGCAGTACACACTGAGCTCAAGACCGGGATGTGGGGCGTGGCGTGGCAACCTGGTATCCAGCGCCATCCCTAACTGCGTACCTCGGCACGGGCAGTGTTGCAGTTCGTGGCCAGCGCAGGGTGAGTCACAGCAGTAAGCGGGGCCTGCTGCTGCTCTGCCGCCTGCTGCTGCGTGGGTGCCTCAGGCGGCTGTGAGTCCATGGGGACGTTTTTAACACCTTTCTCTTTCCTCAAGTTGCGTGTTGGCGGTGCACCTGCCGACTGTGTGGCACCTGCACAAGTGTGGCACCTGTGCAGGCTGGCTGACCTAGCTAATCAGCTCCTGTTAGGTGCAGAACGTGATAAGATTTATGTGCGAAGCCTGACACAACTAAGTCGAGCATCAGCAAGTTTAGGGTGGCAGGGTTCTTGTGTGCTGCTTTTCATACTTATCCTCCGTGCAGGCTCATGCTCAGACAGCCTTTCAAAACACGCAGAGCAATAACGTAAGCTCTGCACAGACATTATTTAGCTAAACAGCCACTATGCCACACGCCAGAGCATTTGCAATACCCAAATACACCAGGCCAGCAACATGGCAGGCAGTGTATGGCTCTTATGCAACCCAAGCAGCCGCTCACTTCGCAGGGTCCTCTTGTACAGGCCCCACCGTGAACGGCACACGATTGTCCCTCTGGTGTGACCTGCACAGCGCAGTGCCCATCAGCATGTGTGCCGCCAAGACACCCTTGCAGCATGCAATGTGCGCCAACAGGTGCTGAGCATGCAGGGGTCTGTCACTATTAGATACAGCGCACCTCCTGTGCCGGTGCGCGTCAACCGCCATGGCATTGGACACCCGCTGCAGGCTCTCAGACGCGCTCTGCACGGCCGTCAGCTGCACGCCGCGCACCACACAACACGCTCAGCCACAGGTGGACTTGCTGTGGAACAGCACATGCCCATGTGTATGCATGCATCGCGATAGCACAGGCAGCTCAGCAGCGGGTGGCGGCCCGCACGTGCTGCTCCAGGGTGCGGCGCTCGTCAGCGCCCCGCGCGCCAGCCAGGTCCTTGTGCAGCTGGTCGTACGCCTGCTGCAGGTCCGTCAGCCCCGCTTCTACCTGCCGACGCACACTCGCCAGGTCACAGGGGCTGCCGGCTGGTCTGCAGGCACCTCCATGCAGACACGTAGCGCCACCACTGTGCAGTCACTGTGCAGTCACTATGCTCAGACATGTCACTAGCTTTTTGGTCGATGCAAGGGGCATGCGTCCGAGGCCCTCGCTGCGCACCTGATGCTGCACGCCCTCTGCGGTGGTGAACTGTGTCAGGGGAGCTGCAGGCGCGCTGTCCGCATCCCCATCGACCTGCGCATGCCCCCGGCGTCAGGCTGTGCGGCCCACACACACGCATGCTGCTTGCACGACATCATCCACCTAAATGCCTCGGGGATGCTCTCGGCCTAGACTCACAAACGCTGCGAACACGGCTGTGTGAAGTACATCACACGCATGTGTGTGAAGTACATCACACGCATGTTGATGTCAACCCTAACCCTACCCTTTACATTCACGGCGGCGTGCATATAACACACTGCGCACCCGGATGCCGAGCAGGCGGCCGTCCACGCCGGCCTTGCCCGCGCCCCGGGCGCGCACGCCAAACACGTTGAAGGCCATGAGCAGCGCGTGCGTCGCCACCTTCAGCGCGTCCTGGATTACCCACCTGCGTGCGCGCGCCGCGCCGCTCGCGCATGGGCCGGAAAGGATAGCTACACACCAAGCAGGGCTCGCAGCGCCCTCGTAACATCCTGCATGGCTGTCACCGCTGCTCTGCTCCTAGTGAAAGGACCCTACTCATCATGCGAGCTGGTGCCATGACCATGGCAGTATCCATCTTTGGCACCGACAGACCCGAGTGCTTTCTTCTCCCGCCCTGCCATTAGCACAGCCCCAGCACATTGCCTTGGCAGTCAATGGGCACGGGCGCCCAGGCGGCGCACCAGACTAGGCAGTAGATCCAGACCAGGAGCGGCCACCAGCGGTCCGGCCCGCGCGCCAGGCCAAGCACCGGGATGCGCGGATGCACGACCGTGGCCGGCCACGCGCACGCCAGCAGCGTGGACAGCGACAGCGAGAACAGCGCGGCGCCCAGCAGCAGGCCGCCCGGGCGCGAGCTCCAGAAGAAGCCGGTCGTGCGGCTGCTGAACAGCGTCAGGAAGTCCGAGATGGACACCTGCCGCGCCGTCCGCATACCTTAAGCTGTTACCTAGCCCTGCAATGCCGCCACTTGCATGGCACCATCTGTCAAGGGGCAGCAAGTCCGAGGCCGACACCAGCCGCGCCGGCGCGCCGCTGCCCTCAGATGATCGCTGCTGCCGGCGTCCTGCACGGCGTAGTGTGGCAAGGGCCGCTGAGCACCGCCCACGAATGCTGTGTGGGTGCTAACCGCACAGGCCTTTTGAGTGAAAGCCTGCCAGCGACGCCAGCCTCCTTGCGATTAACCTGAGAAACCCTCCAATGCCAACAACGTGCACCTTAAGTAACGCGTGCGATCAATGCTTATGGCACCACAGCTGTGAGCAAAAAGTAGGCCTTGTCGCGAGCCTTGCCCCGCTTCATTCTGCTGCGCAGAGCGCGCAGCCGCACGGGTGCCAGCTGAGCTTCGCTCCAGGGTAAGCAGAGCCAAGTGAGCGAGCATGAGACTGGGGTGACCCTATCCTAATACTGGGGTGACCCTATCCTAACACAACCCTGTCCTACCCTGAAATGAGCAGGCGCCGACCGGGGGCGCGCCTTCAGGTAGATGAGCGTGATGATCTTGCCGTACTCAATCGCCGGCAGGCCCAGGCGGGCGAAGGCGGACCCGGGCCGGCCCGCGTCCAGGCACGCGCCCAGCAGCAGCAGCGAGGACAGGCACGCGACCAGGCCCAGCACGCCCGCCATGGCGAAGACCTGGCGCAGGTTCCAGCGCTCGGGGCGCGCCGAGGCGACCGCGCGGTCGTAGCCGATCGAGATGAGCGTGCCGTCGTTGAGCAGCGTGATGAGCATGAGCATCAGCACCGGCAGCTGGAAGTAGCTGGGCCACTGCCGCGCGCGCGCGCAAATACCCCAGGTGGGTTTACCAGTGCCTGCATTGCTGAGCAGTTGATGCAGTGCAGCTCCCTGTGCGCATGGGACCTTCCGGGCGACATGCCTGAAGACGTCTGACACGCACGTCTGCCTGGTCTGACAGTGCACAGCTGAAGACATGCACTGCCTTGCAAGTGCAGAGCAGCACGCCACGCACACGTCTCCTTGTAATCAAGCGGCCTGCCACTCCTCGCGAGTACGTAGGCAGTGGCCAAGCCATGGCAGTTGCTGCACGGCAGGGTGTGCGCAGCCATGGCCGCACCGCAGGGTTGTAGCGCTGCGGCTCGAAGGCAAACACAGCGATGAAGAAGAAGAGCAGCAGCTGCAGCGTGGCGGCGATGCGGTAGTTCAGGAAGGCGGCGATGCGGCGGAAGATGCGCCGCGCGATGATGATGGCGTCGACGATGGTGCCCAGGCCGGGCTCCGTGAGCACGATGTCCGCGGACGCGCGCGCCTGCCGCCCGCACAACACTTTAGCTTCCTCTACGTTGTTGACCCATACCTGCTGCGCCTCACTCTGTGCTTCAACCTGTGCGCATGGTCCTGCTCGACAACGCATGTTTTGCATGCAGGCTGTAGCACTCCAAGGTCTGTGTTGCCTGGACACAGCCGAGCGTGGCACGCCTGCTGGCAAACTTTCTGCCAAGGTGAGCACCCCACTGAAGATCTCATAGGTGCATGTTGACAGACAAGGCACCATGCCGTGTGCACGCGCAGCAGCCGCGCCGCAGCGGCCGCACCGCGTCGGTGGCGCCGCTGACGGCGATGCCGACGTCGGCGCGCTTGAGCGCGGGCGCGTCGTTGACGCCGTCGCCGGTCATGCCCACGCCGTGGCCCGCCTGCCGCAGGGCCTCCACGATCAGGTACTTGTGCTCCGGCCACACCTGCACGCGCGCCGCGCCCTGCCGTCTGTGACATGCATGCCACATGCGCCGTCCTCGAGACGGACCGCCCTCCCACAGTGTGACCCTTCCACTTGGGCGGCCAGTGATGGCAGTGCCATGCTCATATCTGCTCCGGCCACACCTGCGCGCGCATTGGCACTCGTCTGCGGAACGCCGGCAGCCAGCGCCTTGTCCACCCTGTCAGCCTCCATAGGACGCCCTTGTCGCTGAACGCCTCGCAGTCTGTCGCATGCATGCGGCATGCACAGTGATGAGGGCGCACCGTCCTCCACTGTGCGACCCTTTGATCTGTTGCGGCCAGCGATGGCAGCGTCGTGCTCATGTTTGCATGAGCAGAGGTGGCAGGCACTCCACTGCACTTCTTCCTGGTACTCGCCTGCGCAAAGCCGTCGCAGGCGAGTACCAGGGGCGCCAGCGTCTTCCCCAGGTCGCGCGGCACGCGGCCGTCCGGCGGCAGCGCGGGCAGGCCCTCGGGCGTGCAAATGCGCGCGCCCATGCCCAGGGCAGCCGCCGTCTCGCGCGCGATCAGCACATTGTCGCCGGTGATCTGCGCACATGCGCGCCCCGGCGCGCTCGCCGTCGCGCAGGGCCTCGGCGCCACAGCTCCGACTGCAACGACGCCGCAGATGATGCGACCAGGGCTCGCATGCAGGGCGCCGCCGTGCAGAGCTCGCGCTGCGCCTGTCTGTTGCGTTGTCTGGTGCTGCAGGGTAGGCCCCATGTCGATACGAGATGTGTGATCGCACACAAACAGCCCATCTCGCACGGCCGGAAGGCATGGGCAGCGCCAGCTCTGTGTCAGTGACACACAAGCACCGCTTTCCCGCGCAGCCGGGGGCAGCGGGCGCGCGCGCCATCTTGGTGTCCACGCCGTAGCCGAGCGCCTTCTCCAGCGTGTCGCGCGTGTCCGGGCGAGGCGGGTCCAGAAAGGTGAGCAGGCCCAGCGCGCGCCAGGGCCCCGCGCCCTCCGCCAGCGCAACCGCCATGCAGCGGATGCCCCGCCGCCCAAACTCCTCCACCTGGCCCAGGGGGTAGGGTAGGGTTAGGACACAGGGTCATGTGCCGACTGTCTGCTACGCATGCTGAAAGAACCCGCACGTAAGCTCACAAAAGCGTGCCATGGCACAATGCTTGCGGCATTGTGGTCGGCCGAGACGCAAGGGCCGGTGTGTGAAAAGCCGTCCATGGGCTGGCGCGCATCCACCATCCTGTGCACTGCGATGCTGCGCGCGGGCACTGGGCAAACTGCAAGGCGGCGCAGCAAGCAGTGCGGCGCTGCGCGCAATAGGCGGCGACGCGGACCGCGCGGCGGACAAGCAGCGCATGAGGGCGGGGCGGCGCGCGGGCGCGCGCCTTTGCGTTGACGCGCGCGACCGTGCCGGCGTCCTCGGCGCGCAGCAGGCCGCAGACCGCGTGCGCCGCGCCCTTAGTCACGCGGAATGTCGCGCCGCCGGCCGTCTGGATGGTGGCCTCGGTGCGCTGCGCGCGCAGCCTTGGCCAGTTAACACCCTTGCATTAACCTAGTTTCAGCCCTTGCTTGAACTGTGCCTGCAACCGCGCCCGGCCCATGCTGTGTGGCATCGTGGACGGTGCCCACCGCACCTCGCAACAGACTGTCCGGCAGCAAGCCTAGTCACGTATGCAGCAGGTGACCTTGAACATGAGTCGTGGATGCTGCAAAGGCCGCGCGGCGCGGCCTAGCACAGACCGCGCGAAGTCAGACGCATGCGCGCGCGCGGCGGGCGACCTTGAGCGTGGGGTCAAAGGGCGTGAAGGCCGTGTGGCGCAGGCCGGCCAGGCTGCCCAGGTCGGCCGCGCCGAGCACCATGGCGTCCAGCGCGTCGCGCGGCGGCTCCCACCACTTGGCCGCCATGGCGGCCGCCTGCAGCACGCTCGCGCGGCTCTGCCCCGGCGCAAAGGTCGGGCAGTCCGCCTGCGCGCGCCGATGCGGACGCCTGACCTTGGTGGAAGCGCGCAGGGCCTTCCTGCTCCTGCGTTCTCGCTCAACGGAGCGCAAGGCGCGGCGCTGTAGCCCAGGAGGAGAGGGCGCCGGAGCGCGGCGCCTTAGGGTTTGGCCCAGGCTTCAGGGTTTGGCGCGCCTGGATGACCATCTGGTTGAGCGTGAGCGTGCCGGTCTTGTCGGAGCAGAGCACGGTCATGCCGGCCATCTCCTCGATTGCGGTCAGGCGCGTCACGATCGCGCCCTGCGCCGACAGCTGCCGCGAGCCCAGCGCCAGCGTCGTCGTGCTGCGCGCGGCGCGGCGCCCAGCGCGCGTCGCCACGCCGCTTGCAGCGCATGGGGCGCTTCGACGCTTTTGGGCCTGAGCAAAATGAGGAGCTTGGATGTCCAGGACATGCAGCATGTGAGCGCCTCAGAGCAGTCTTCACTGGCAGGCGCCCATGCCCACGCCTAGCATTGACACTTCTTGTAAGGGTCATCAACACGATGAGGCCCAGCGCATCATGACACGCTGTGTACCCCGGCAGGCCCCGGCGCGCGGGCGCCGCGCCTCACGATCTCGATGGCGATCGGGATCGACGCCACGAGCAGGACCACGATGAAGCCGAGCGCGTCGCGGAAGCGCTCGCCCCGCGCCAGCAGGAACACGAGCACGATCCCGCACAGCAGGAAGGACAGGACCTGCCGGCGCAGCGCCGAGCTCTTGCGCCGCACTTTCCCATGGCTGTCACAGCGTCTCACGGATGCGTGGGCTTGCACTGTGTCGGCCCCTGGTTTTGGGGACGTCCTCGCGGCGGCCGCCCGCGGGCCGCGCCACCCAGCAGGCACCGCCGCCGCAAGCCCCCGCGCACCCACAGACGGGCAGGCTCTGACGCAGACGCCTCGCTGCAATGACGCCGTGCCTGTGACACGCTGTCAGAGTCGCAAGGGCGGCAGCGGCGCGCGCGCGGGCTGGCGCCCCCATGCATGAGACAACAGCACACTGACGGCGCGGTGACATGGCGGCGAGGCGCACGAGCAGGACGGTGACCACGCGCATGAGCACGCGCTGCAGCGAGCCCAGGCTGTCCACGCTCTGCAGCAGCGTCGCCGTGCGCCCGAAGAATGTGTGCTTGCCCGTCTGCTCCACCGTCGCGTGCACCTGGCGCGCGCTTGCCTCGGTGCCTGAGCCCCTGGCCAGCAGGCCGTCTGGGCGGCGAGCCGAGCGGCTCGTTGCGCCCGCCTGCGGACTTTAAACATTACCCAGGCTAAGCAGCTTGAGGTAGAGAAGTCCCACCACGCTATAGCTTGTATCCTCCGTGACCCAGGGCTGGGCTGTGCCGCCGAGCCGAACACCTGTACGACACCAGCGGGACTGGCTCGCCCCGCGCTCAAGCACAAGCGCTGCCAAAGCGCTCGCGAGCCGCGAGCCCGAGCGCGCCGCACCTCGCCCCGCACGATGGTGCCGCCCATCATGGCCGGCTCGCCCGCTCGGAGGGTCACCGGCAGCGACTCGCCCGTCAGCGCGCTCTGGTCGACGTCAACGGTACCCTCCACCACCTGGCCAGCCATCGGAGGCCAGGGTAAGGTTAGGGCCTGTACTCTACGCCCCGGCCCAGCCAGTCTGAGTGTGCATTTTCCAGCCAGTACCGTTGTGTTGAGCGCATGCGCGCTGCCGCCATGCGCATGTGGCGTGGTAGGGTCTCCGGGGCAGAGGCTCGCGAGACATCTGCTCAGTGGCGCGTGCGACAAGCTGCGGCAGCCCATGGCGGCACGCGCGGGCGCGGGCAGCGCGCGCCTTGCAGTCCGCCGGAACGTGCGAGCCGGACGCCAGCAGCACGAGGTCGCCCGGGACCAGCGCGGCCGCGTCCAGGGTCTGCCAGACCCCGTCGCGCCGCGCGGTCGCCTGCGGCCGCAGCGACGCCTTGAGCGCGCGCACCGCATCGCCCGCCTTCGTCGTCTCGTACCTGCACGCCGCGCGCTCGGCGCCCGCCTCGGAGTGCAGTACGCATGCCCAACCCTACCCTAACCCTAACCCAACTTAGGATGCCTGCAGCCTCTCTTTACTGCAAGACCACAGCGAGCGGCTGGAGGCGGCGGCAGGGCGCCGGCCGGCGCGCACCAGGCGATGAACGCGTTGACGAACTGGATGAGCAGCAGGATGAGCATGTCGACCCAGTTGCCGGTGGCCGCCTCCACCAGCACCGCCAGCCAGATCATGATGGGCATGGGCATGACCAGCTGCGCGGCCGCACCGGGCATCGTGGGCATGGGCATGGGCGCATGGGCATGATGCGCATGGGCATGACAAGCTATGACGGACATGGGCAGGACCAGCTATGCTGGGCATGGGCATGACCAGCTGCGTGGCCGAAGGCGTGCGTCGGCGCCCGGGCAGGTATCAAGCAAGCACGTGGCGCAGGCGCGCTGCCGGCCTCTAAATCTGCCGCGGAGCGCGCGCACTTTGGGCCGGACAGCGAGGGGCCGCCCCGTGCTGCACGCTGGCCCATTCAGGCACGAGCAGGGCCGGGCCGCTGCCGACTCTGGCTGGGGGCAGCAGGCGCCGCGCTCGGCCGCACTGGCTTCGACCATGGTGCCCATCTCCGTCCCGCTGCCAGGCCAGGGCCGAGGCTACCCGCGGAGCGCAGGCCCGCTAGCTCACGCACCAGCTTGAGAAAGATGAGCAGCTTGGAGGTGTGCCGCTCCTCCAGCTCGTTGCGCCCGTGCACCGCCAGCAGCTGCTCCGCCGCTGCGGGGCGTGTGCGCGCGCGCGGCGTCAGCCGGGCCGGGCCCCGCCGGGCCCGCCTCATGCACCGCGCGCCTGCTACGGGGCGGGCGGCATGCGGCACGGAGGTACGGCGCGCAGGGCCGTGCGCGCACCCAGACAGCTGGCAAAACAGGCGGAAAGGGGCCCAGCCATTTGCAGTTGGGGCTCAAGCCGTTCAAGGCTGGGGTTCACCTGCGGAGCTCAGGCCGCTGGGAGGCTCGGGGGACGGGCTCGCGCCCGGCCCCTTTGACCCCGGGCGCGCCGCGTCCGGCGCGGCGTGCGCGCCGTCCGGGCCTGCCCGGGGCCCGCCGTTGCCGTCCTCCCGCACTGCCAGCTCCGTATGCGCGCCGTTCGTGGCGACGGAGGCGGCCGGGGGCGGCTGATGGGCCCATCCCGCCGGGCCGCCCGGGGCGCTGGCCATGGCGGCCTGTCAGTGGCCGGGCTCGCGCCCAGCGCCCAGCATGGCTACCCGGCTGGACCCACGCCTCCCAGCTCCTCGATCGCACACCTGGCGGAAAGCTTGCGTCCACAGTAAGCACATGGTACTGAGTGAGAGTCCCAGACCATGTTTCCACCAAACAAAGTGACTCCTTACTTGCCTGAGCTATGAATAAACTTCATGCACAGAGTCTGGCACCGCAGCTAATATGGCACCGCAGCTGAGGTGCATTGAACCCAAGAACCTGCACAGTCGCGAACCACTTACCTGCCGGTGCAGAATAACGCACCTGCTTGGACTTTAACCTGGGTGCTCAAGGACTACCGTAGCGCGTGGGTGCAGGCAGCGTGCCTTGGTGGCCGTGCAGCTCAACTGTGCAACGCGATGGCTTGTACTATTGCGTAACAAAACCGCGTAAATTGTACAAGGCGGTAAGCAAATATGACGAGGAGTATTCCAACAAGCTTGCTTGGCTCCTTCACCCACTTCACAGCAAGGAAGCACTCCCGCTCTACTAGTAACTCACCTCGGACCCTTGAGGGCGCAGGGTTGGCGTTTCGGACGCAGCTGTTTCCGGAACCAAATATGATATCGGTCCCGCTTGGCGCTGCCAGCAACGGTGTGTACGAGCGTGCCTCAGTGCGTTCTCATGGTGACGAACAGCATGGGGGACGCCCAAGCAGCGCTTGAGGCCATCGTCGCTGCCAGCAACGACACTGAGGCCCTGGCGATCGCAATCAAGGAGGCCGCATTCCTGGACGCCACGCCGGGCGAGGCGCGCCAGAAGCTGCGGGGTGCGGCTCCCGCGCCCCAACAGGCACCGGGGCCTGAGCGCAAGCCCTGCGCGACCCGCGCCGGACCCTGACCCCACTGCCGCACGCCCGGCAGCCGCCAGGACCAAGCTGCGGAAGATCAAGGCCGATGAGGCCGCCAAGAAGCTGCTGCTGGCGTCCAAGAATGCGGCCGACCGCTCGCCGCACGCCAAAGAGGTGCGCACGCGGCAGCCTTCCTGACGCTGCCCTGCAAGACACACACCGAGCAGATGGAGTGCATATTGCACACTCCCTGTGTTGAGCTTGCAAATATAAGAGCTCTTTTTACCACAGCTGATAATACAATTCAATCCAAGCACGCCCTGCTGTTGCTTGCAAATAAAGTGTCAGGGCAGCCACAGCCTGTCTCCAACCACACATTATGCAGTCTGCGTTGCAATGCACAGGCGCGCGCGCGCGCCGCGGCAGTCGTACAGTGCGGCCGAGTTCGACGCGCTGTCGGAGAAGTACGCCGCGCTGAACTGGCGCATCGTGTCCAAGCCGGGCGGCGCGACGGTCAAGCCAGACGAGTTCTACACCTTGTACGGGCGCGCTGCCCGCCTCCCAGCAGCCCGTACTACTGGACCCCTCCTACTTTGCTCTTGGTTGATAGAAACTGTCACATGCGTGCTCACCCGACATAGCGAAGCTCGTGGTGTTGAATAGGGCAGCGCTACTGCAGGTACCACATGCAGGCGGCGCAAGGTGACAACGAGGGCGAGCGGCCGATGTGGGCCGAGAAGGGCGGGCTAGACTTTGAGGGCCGCGCGCGCTGGGACGCCTGGACAGAGCGCAAGGGCATGAAGCCGCCGCGCGCTAAGATGCTCTTCGTGCAGGTGCCGCCCGCTCGGCGCCCATCGTGTGCCGCCCTGCCGCCTTCTCCCTGGGCTGCCTTTGTCCCCTCTGGTGGGGAGGCCCCAGGCTGGGGCGTGTTTGTACATCTGTGTGATGAGCCTTGCTGCATGCTGCAGTACAAGCTACTTGTCGTGAAGGGTTTCACTCTGAAGGCACCTGATGGTCATAGATCATGGTAGGCTGCGTTCGGCGACGTTGTGCTCACTGCAGCTAGTGTGGGCCCTGCGCACAGAACTACTACGAGTTCACGCCGCGTGCGATGTACATGGACGGCCGGTAAATGGGGCCGGCATGCTGGGAGCAGAGACTGCTTTTTTCTACCCCCACTTGCAAAGGCCACTTGCTCAATGCATGCACCATGGATGGGCGTAGACGTAGAGTGAGTCCATGGCTGCAGCACAATACCCTTACCAGAGCATGGCCTGCTCAGGGGTTCATGTATACTTGTCATGGAGGATCCCACCCTGCAACTTTTTGCCACACCAACGTGCTGCGCTTTGCTGGCACTAGCTTGTTGAAGCCATGCTTGATGCTCCGTCATGCAAACTGCCTCACATCACATGCGGCTTACTCAGCTGTTGATGCCAAGCCTTGTCACCATGTGGCCATTTCAAGCGGCATCCCTGTCATCAACTCAGATATATAAGCGGGCGCGCCACACGCCCATGTGGGGCGGCGCTGCTGCGCAGGACACACGGCAACAAGACACGGACAGGGGCGCTCAAGAGGATCCAGAAAAAGTACCCCAGCAGGCCCCCTCGGCTCATGCGCCGCCCGCTGCGCCCTGGGTGCCTCCCACAGCAGGCTCACTCATCGTCGCTCCAGTCCTGTATGTTGCGTGCCGCTGATGAGTTGGCGTCCCTTGCGCGGCCCAGCGGCGCCCTGTCCGATGCGGCGCCGCCTGCACCCCCGGCTGCGCCCGCACCCGGCTTGCGCCCTGCGCCGCCCGCCGGCGGTCCGGCTTTGGCCGCGGACGCCTCCCAGAAGCTGCGCAAGCCTGCCACGCCCCCGCGCGGCTCGCCATCCTTGCCGCGGCCGCCGCGGCCGTCGCCTTCGGACTGCTCGAGCTTCACCGCGCCAAGAGCGTCCCTGCCCCGCCCGCCGCTGCCGCGGACGGCGCGGTCGAGCGCGCGGGCCCCGCAATTCTCCTTGGCTGGGCCGCCCCGCGCCGCTGTGAGGTTATGGCCCGCGGGCTGCCCCGCAGGGCCTCTGGGCGCGCTCGCTGCCGATCCCTGGCGCTGCCCCTCCGCCTGCGCGCATGCGGCAGGCGCCGCCGCTGCGGCCACGGCCCCAGGCGGCGCCGGCACGGCCGGCTCGGCCTTGACAGGCGCGCCTCCCGGCGCCGGGCGGGTTGCCGCGGTGGGCTCCTGCGCGCCGCACGGCCGCCCGTCGGGCTGCCAGGCGGCGCCGCGCCCAGTGCCCGCGTCATCCTCCTCGTCGCCCTCTGCAGGCTGCACAGCCCCCGCCCACCCGCCGGGCTGCCGCGGCTCGCCTCTCGCCTCGCTGCCGCTGTTGCGCGGAGGAGCGGCGCCACACTCCTCCTCCCCCTCATCGTCGGCCCTTGCGCAGGGCGCCGCATCATCGTCCGGCCCGGCGCCACCGTCCTCTGACAGCGCGGCCGCGGCGAGCGCGGCGGTGATGCCGGCCACGTCGGCGCCGTCGCCGCCGCCGGCCCCCGCAGCCTCCGTGGCTGGGGACGCGCCGCCGCTGCCATCCTGGCCGCCCGCGTCGCCCACGGTCGCGGCCGCAAGCGCGGCCGTGATGGCCGCTACGCCCGCATCCGGCGCGGCGCCCGCCTCTTCCTCATCGCCCTCATCCCCATCGCTGGGGCTGCCGGGCGGCGCAGCGCCCACCGCAGCGGCGTCCGCATTGCCGCCCTCGTCTTTCACGCCGCCGCCGGCGGCGTCGGCGCTGCTGGAGCCAGGTTCTGCGCCGGCAGGGGCTCTGCCGGCAAGCGCAGCCGCGGCGGCGGCTGCGGCCACCTCCTCGGCGACCTGCATGGCATGGCGGGCACTGGGTAACGGGGCCGCTCACTCACACGCAGAGGATGCTAAACGTGCAGTGATTGCGCTCGCAGCGCTTGTAAGACTTCGCGGTGCGCCTGCTCCCACCCACTCGGCCTGAGAGGCAGCCGCGGAGGAGGGGCGTGGCAGGCGGCAGCGATGCGGATTGGCTGGCGCGCCGAGCACACGCGGACCCTGCCTGCCAGCAGCTCAACGCAATACTTGATATGAAAGCTGTGCCTTGAGCACTGTGCCTGATTGCAGCGCAAAAGGCCAGCCCGGCGCGCGCGCCTCCACGGCCGCTGCCGCCAGGCGCTCCTCGAACGCGTCCATGTCCGCCCGGAGCTCCGCCGACTGCTTCGCCAGCTTCCGGGCCTTGCCGGCCAGCGCCTGCGCCGCGCGCAGCGCGGCGGGGCTCCGCGACTGTGTGTGAGGGTGCAAGGGGGGACGGCTTCGGAGCACAATGTGTGGCCCGCGTTCGCGCGCATGTGATCATGAGCCTGGCAGCACAGGCGCTGGGACTGTGCATGCGACACCAACAGGGCGTCCAGAGCGCTCGGGCTGAGCGCCCTTTGCATGTCCGGACAGTGCCCCATCTGAAATGGGATGCTCTACCCTAACCCCACCTTGAACGTGGCCAGGACCTCCTCGTCGGCCAGCGCGTGGCGGTAGACCTTGAGCAGCTCCGCCATCTTGCGATACCCCTTCTCGCTGTAGCCCAGCTGCGCGCGCGCGGACCCGCCCCGCGCAGCTCAGCAGCATGCCGGGCGCCACGCTTTCAAATCAAATCAACAACAGCGCGGTCCCGCCGCGCCCGCTCCCGGCGCGCTGCCCGGCCGCCTGCCCCAGCTGTGTACCCCACGGTGCGAGGCCGGCGGCGCCACGAGCGCGGCGCCTGCGGCCCGCCCGCGCCTGCGCCAGGCAGAAGGCCAGGTTGCGCCACTGCGGCGGCGCGGCGGCGCCCTCGAAGCGCGCGAGCAGCTTGTCCACCAGCGCGTCCGCCTGGCGGTCGCGCCCGATGTAGCCCAGCAGCGTGCGCATGATCGCCTGGAAGCCCGCCGGCGGCAGGCCGGGCTCCGCCGCCAGCGCCGACAGCATGTCCGGCAGCAGGTTGTAGATGGGGTTGGTGCCCTGCGCGGCGCCCCCGGGGGGTTTTTTTTCCTCACCCTGGACGCATCGCCGCCCGAGCCGCGCGGACGCGCTTGCATGCACCTGACTGCGTTGGAATCTGCTGTCGTGCCCTGCGTCCGGCCATGGTGTGTGGCAGCGTGGGCGCCAGTAGCCCGCATGGCGCCACGGCCGCCGGCACGCCGGCGGTGCTGGGGCCGCAGATATAGGGTACAGGGTGTAGTGCGCGCGCGCCTTGCACGCCTTGTTGGCCAGCTCGTGGAAGAAGAGCGCGGCGAGCGCGGCGATGCGCGGCTCGTCGTCGCGCAGGCGCAGCGCCAGCGCGGCCACGTGGCCCTTGACCTTCATCATGTCGTTGAGGATGAGGTGCGTGAGCACCATCAGGCTCGTCTTGCGCACGCCTGCGCGCCGCCCCGGCCGGTGACGGCCGCCGGGCGCGCCCCTTGATACTCACACACCAGACAGCTCTCCCAGCTCTGCAAGCAAAAACAGGCAACGGAGCACACCCTGTGTTCAGCAACATTCAAGGGGTCACATCGCTTTAGGGCAAAAATGCAAAAGTGCGGAGTGTGGCGGGGCCGGGCGCCCGTACTGGGCGCAGGGTCGGCGAGCGGCTGGTACAAGTGCGCGGTCCAGGGCTCGACCAGGTTGGGGAAGCGGAAGGCCAGGTCGCCCAGCGCGATGACCAGGTTGCAGCGCACGCCCGGCTCCACGGCCCTGCGCGCGCGCGCTGGGCGCGCGTCGAGCCCTATACCCAACCGCAGCGCCCGAGCGCATGCTGGCCGCCGCTCGGCCCCGTGAACGGCCCCGCAGGCATCGACGCCTGCATGCATGCAGCAGGCCAGGCACTGGTCTGCCGGCGCGCGCGGCCGGGGTGTGCGCTGTGGTGCGAGGCGCGCGCCGGGTGTGCAGCAGCGTGATGAGCAGGCGCAGGTTGTCCTCGCAGAACGCCGCGCTGGTGCACATGAGCCGCGCGAGCGCCAGCAGCGCGGCGCCCCGCAGCGCCGCGTGCGCGCCCAGGAGCGCTCTGCGCAGGTATCATCCAGGTTCGCTCATGCTCGTGCACGCCATGCGGTAGTGCAAGAGCAGCAATGATTACGCCTCAGGTGAGGCCCCACATGTGACACACACGCGTTCAGACCACAGACCGCACTCAGAGCGCGCCTTTGCTCGCGCTGGATTCACCACCATACGATGGGCGCATGCGCGGCTCGCGGCGCAGTTCCAGCCAAACGGCCAGCCACGGTGTCTGGCCATAACCATGCCCCAAACTATCCAGGGGGCACGGCGGCGCACGGGCGCGCCTGCTGTGGCAGAAGGCAGCCACCAGCGGCGCGTAGCGGCCGACCAGCCCGCCCGGCGCCAGGATCTCGGCCTCGGCGGCCTCCTTGAGCGCGTCCAGCTCGGCGTCCGCCGCGGCCGCGCCGACGCCCAGCTGCGCCGCGATGTCCTCCTCGCCGCCTGCGTGCCCCGCGCGCGCTCACGAGTGCGCGGCGCCGCAGGCGCTGCCTGCTGCAACCGCGCCTCGGGCATGCGGCCACAGCCGCCCGCGTCCACACGGCGCAAGCCCCCGATGAGCGCACGGTGGCCCAACAGGATATCAGATCGGAGCGCACAGCACACCAGGGAGACAAACAACCTACCCACAACCGCCCACGCATCCATGGGCGTCAGCCATGGACGCAGCAGGGCGGCACAGGTCATCAGGCAGCTGCCTGCCGGCCTCACGCGGTCCGTCGGCTGGACGGCCGGCCCGGGCGCACCGTGCGCGGCCGCACCGCCGTCCGCGCCGCCGTCCGCGGCGCCCTCCGAGCGCGCCGCGGCCGCCGCCCTCTCGGCCGCGGCGCGCTGGGCGCGCACGGCGCGTGCCACGCGCTCCCCGTGCACCAGCTGCTGCATCGCCACCTGCGACGCGACGCGCGTCGGGCGCACAGCCGGCATGGTATCATGGCACTGTGAGCGCTTAGTGAGGATCCCCACAGCGTGCAACAGGGGAACAGTCAAACAGTTGTCAACAGCATGCCTTAAGATTATGCAGAATGCTCGCGCACATGCGCGCACGTCCTGTGGCCTCGCCGCCGTCACGCACAGAGTGCCGCTTGCGCCACTCTAGCACGAATCGTTCGCTTGGCACAGCGAACGACCGCGTGTGTATCGAGTGAGGGCGCGTGCGGCCGGGGCGGCGCGCCTGGCCGAGCGCGTGGAAGAAGTGCGCGAGCGCGCCGGACGGCGCCGCGTCGCCGCCCGCGCCCAGCCGCCCCAGCGCGGCGGCCGCCAGGCGCTCCAGCACGGCCGCCGCCAGCGCCGCCGGCTCCGGGTGCAGCGCGTACACCGCTGCCACGGCCTCCTCCGCCGCGCCATACCAGCAGGATTCCGGCAGGCCCTGCCCGGGCCCTGACCCTAACCCCGGGTCGCCGCGCGGCGCGCCCGGCCCCGCAGCGCCCGGCCCCGCGCCAGCCCCGGCGGCGGCGGCGGGCGCGCCGGCGTGTCCAGGGTCAGGGTCGGAGAGCATAGGGTTCATGCAGGGCTGCAGCAGCACGCCCGCCAGCGCCTGCAGCGCCGGCCGCAACTCGCTCGGCGGCGCCGGGTCAGCGGCGGCGGCAGCGCCGAGGCGGCGCAGCGCGGCGGCGGCCGCGCGGGCCGCCACGGCGTCCGGGCGCTGCCGGCTGAAGCCGACCTGCGCGCTGGCGCCCAGGCTCGGGGCGGGCGCATCCTGCGCGCGATGCGCCCATGCGAAGCAGGCCCGCACGCACTTGCCAGCCTGCAGCACGTGTCGCACGCGGCTGGAAGGGCGCCAATCAGCCGCGCACGGATTTACTGGGTGGGGAGGGGTGCTCGGTCGCTGCGAGGAGCTCGCCTTCAGCAGCAGGCCAAGGCGCTCGCCAATGACCATTGGTTTCTTGGCGGCGACCATCGCGAGCAGCTCTAGCGCGCCGCGCAGCTCGCGCTGCGGGCCTTCGCCGCCCTCGGCGCCGGAGCTTGTAGAGTTTGCGTCGGCGCCAGCGCCGGCGGCCCCGTTGGGCGCGTCCGCGCCGTCATCGCGAGCGTTCGCCGTAGCAGGGGTGCCAGCCGGGCACTGGCCTCCGGCCGCCGGCACGGCGAGCAGCGCGCGGTGCGCGCGGTCGGCGGCCCACCACAGCGCCTGCAGGAGGGCGCGCCGCGGGGCTCGCCATGCGGGCCAGTGATGGGACGGACCCTGCCTGGTTCACCGCCACACTGACGCAGCAAATGGGCAAGGAGGCCCCCGTCAAGGGTCGTGCTGCCTCGGCTGGGGCACCGGCCGGCTGCCAACCTGGGCGGGACATGCGGGCCGGCCTGGTGCCCGGCCTGGGGGAGCGGCGGCTTGCGGTCAGCCGCTGGAGCGGCCAGCGCCCTGGCTAACGCGTGAGCATCTTGCCCTACCACATACCCTGCCCCACCATAACCCGTCATGCAATGCACCAGTGTGGCAGCCGCCCGTGCACAAGCCACCTGCGCGCAAGCTGCCTGCGTGCATGGGGGCTGGCATTGACCTGGATGGGTTGGGGCCAGATTTGGGGTAGGGCACCGACCTGGATGTGCAGCGGCCGCAGCAGCGGCGCGGGCTGGCGCAGCAGCAGCTGCGCCACGACCTCCTCCAGCGCGCTCATGTCCCCTGCCCCCCGAAAAATGTTTCCAGAGAATAACTCTTCTCATACAAGCCTGGTGATCACGCGCTCCGCGGGGACGAACAGGCCTGCAGCTCCCGCTTCCCCAAAGTGCTGGCTCAGCACAGCCGGGCTCCGCGCGCGCAGCGTTGCCGGCTCCGCGCAAGGCACTGGAGAGAGGCGGCGGGGCGGGGCGGGGCGCGCCGAGCGAGGCGCCGTAGGTCAGGCCGATCAGGCTGAGCGCGGCCTCCTGCGGCGGCCGGCCGGCCAGGTGCAGCTCGTCCAGCGCGTCGACCACCGCGTCCCTGACGCCTGCGCGTGCGGCCCCGGAGCCTGAAGGCACAGGCGGAGCAGGCAGCGCTCTAGAAGGCGGGCGCCGCCCGCCAGGCAGAATCGTCGGCAGAGCAGGCGCCGGGTGCTGGGGTGCCGCCCCAGCTGGCGGCTTCCGCCTCACAGACACTGCGCGACGTACAGGTGCGGCGGGTACGCGGTTGCCGGCCAGAGCCAAGGGCTGCACTGTAAAGTGACGGCTGTTCCCCATGCACACCGGCATGTGCACCGGTGACCTGTCGGATACTTGACATGCAATCGCCGGGCGCGCACTTTGCTCGCGCGAGAAGACCAGCGGCAGCATGCGCCGCAGCGCCGCCGGCGCGCCCGCGACGCCGAAGCGCGCCGCCGCCAGCAGCAGCGTGATGGCCTCGGACACGTCGCTCTGCACGGCGCTGCAGAAGCAAGGAGGCGCGTGAGGCGCACCGCGTACTGAAATGTACATAGTCAAGCTGCGCTGCACCAAGATGCACGCGCATGGTCACAGTAAAGGTAAGCTGAAAGAGATGTACCGAGGGCTTTCCTCTTGTGTGAGTTCCAGACTTTGGTACATGGGCCTTGTCACTTTCATCCACAGACCAGCAAGCAGCGCTTTGTTCCTCTCCAGCTGTGCACATGGCGGCGGCGAGGGTCGGCACGCACACGCATGCGCGCATGCACGGCGCAGCAGCAGCGCGCGCCTGGCCAGCAGCTGCGTCAGCAGCGGCAGCGCGCCGGCGAGCGCGCGCGTGAACGCCAGCGCGGCATCCAGCGAGGCGACCACCGTCCGCACCTGCGCCGCCGTGCCGTCCAGCCCGGCCCCTGCGCGCCCGAGGGGTCGCCATGGGCGGGGCGCGCGGCTCCTGCCACCGCGCTGGTAAGCTGCACATGGGTGGCAGCACGCGTGCCAGCCTGTAAGCCCGGTCAGGCTGGTGTCTGACATAGACACCCTGGAAACCGTGTGCAGTGGCGGACTTGGAGCTGTTGCTCACCTCTGCGAGCTGTTGCTCACGCCTGCTGCCCAGTGACCACCACATGCACCCTGGCACAGGCGCATGCCCAACTACTTCACATTCCACGCCACTGGAGCTATGCCGAACCGCCTGTTTGTGCAAACACGGCCGCTCACCGCCATACACCATCACATGCAGGCGCCAGTAGCTCAAACGTGTGTCACGTGCAGGCGCGCTCGTCTCGGCCGCTCGGCTAGGACTTGTCAAGCACGCTGGGGGGTCACCTGCGGTCGGTGCGACCTGCTGCGAGCCCGCGCGCATGGCGGCCTCGTCCACATCCATGGCCTCCGCATCGCTCCCGGGAGCCTGGCCCGGGTCGGGGTCAGCGTCTGCGCCGCCCTCCCCGGCTGCGCCCGGGTCGCCCGCGCCGCCAGGCTCGCCGCCGGCGCCCCCCGAGGGAGACGCGCCGCGCTCGGGCCAGGCTGCTGCGGCGTCGGCTGGCTCAGGCTTCACGGGCTCCAGTTCCTGCGCCGCTTGTTGCAGTGGTCGCGAGTTGAAGGGCCATTGTCAATCCAGCGGCCAGATACAGACTAGCTGCTGGGCTTGCTGTGCATCGGCGCTGAAGTGTTGTCTGCCTAGGAGGCTGCAGCTTGCCCCGCAACGCATGGCGCCCAGCCACTGGCACTGCACACTGAGCGGTCTTACAGCACGCGCATGCAAACAGCAATGCGAGCATCAGGTGAGCCGGAGCGTTGATGCAGCTCTCAGCAGGTGAGTGGCCCGCCTGCGGCGCGCGTGCCACCGGAGCAGGGGGCCTCACGGCCTCGCACTCGCAGTGGACACCCTATCATACCCTGCCCTGCTGTCGGCAGCGCCAGGCGCACCTCCAGGCGCGCTTGGAACTGCGCGAGCGAGGCGGCAAACTCGGCCTCCGGCAGCCGCGGCCCGAACGGGTTGCTGGCCAGCAGCTCGCCCAGCAGCTGCAGCGCCGCCTTGCGCACCAGCGACGACTTGTCCTCCAGGCGCCCTGCGGCCGCGGCGCCGGCCTGTGAGAGCAGGTTTGCGCAGCCCATGCGGCCTCTTGAAGCGTCTCACCACCTGAGCATGGTGCCCGCGGCCCGTCAGCAGCTGGCAGCAAGGTTAGGGTTAGAGCGCCAAGCTTGCCGTTCTGGCGCCGGGTGACCTTGATTGCCTTCAAAGCATGACAATAGTAAGCCCAACTTCTGTCATCCACAGAGCACTTGCTATAGTGCACAACGGGTCAAAGACGTGCGCGTGCACGCGTCACATGCGAGTCCGGCATCCTGTTGTGGTACACTGGCAGCAGCAGCCCAGCCCGGCAGGTCACTGGCATGCGGGCGTGGCCGCGGGGCCTCGCGCCCCGCCCGTGCGGGCGCGGCGCACCGACGGCCAGGCGCGTGACGCAGAGCCAGTGGCCGAGCGGCAGCGCGCTGGCCGACGCCAGGTGCGCCCAGGTCTGCATGACGCGCGCGCGCGTGAACGCGTTGGCGTCCAGCGCGCGCTCGACCAGCGTGTCGAGCAGGCGCTGCTTGCTCAGCTGGCGCGCGCGCGCGCCTGCGGCGCAGGCGGCTTCTTGGTCGCTTGAGCGGGGGCGGCCAAGCAGGCCGCGGCGGGCTTGCTTGAGACGCACCCAGCGCCTGATGTTGTGTGGTGCTGTGTGAGCACACGCCAGAGCTGCCAGCCGCGCACCATGCTGCTAACACCCATCATTACTGAGTGCTGCCTCAGCTACTGCAAGCGCACGCCACACAGACTCCGCGGTGGCATGGATGCGGGTGGATGTACACTTGTGGGGCAATCATCTGGCGGTGTTCTAGTGCTTGAGTCTCCCAGGAAAGAGAGCGCGTGAACTTCTGTGACATGCACAAGGTCCTGCACATGCGCATGTCATACAAGCCCACCAGGCTGCACGCACCCTGCGCATCAGCCTCGTCCTCAGGCGCCGGCACGAACGCGCGCGCGATCAGGTGCCCGAGCGCGATCACGATGGCGGAGCGCAGCGAGTACGCGCGGCCGCCCAGGTGCGGCGCCAACAGCGCAATGTGCGCCGCCACCGTTCGTGGCACCCTGAGACAGTGCGCTCGCGCATGACACTCGCGCCGTGGGTTGCTGCACAGGTCATGGCTAGGAGCCACATGTTGGTCACTGCCGTCTCTCGTCCAGACCGCGCGCGGCACACTGGCAAGCGCCTTCTCTGGCGCGACCTCGAGTGAGAGCAGAGGTTCTCCAGCGCCGGGCATCAGAGCACCGCGCGCACCGGGCGGCCAGCTCCGCGACGAAGGCGGCCACGTTGCGCACGCCGCCCGTGCCGGCGGCGTCCTCCTTCTGCTGGCGCTCGTACACCGCGGGGTCCACCGCCGCGACCTCGCGCAGCAGCTCCACGGCCTGCAAAGTGGGGCCGGCCGCCCGATGCAGGCCGCCTGGCGCTAGGCGGCGCCGCCACACTGCTTGTGAGCGCTCTCGCAAGGGAGCAGCTAGCCCCGCCAACGTGCATGCGGCGCGCCCTCCGAAAGATGATCCTGGTGAGGTGCAAAGTGTGCGCAGGTACAGGAATGCGCTCGTGCAGGCTGTGTGCAATTGTGCCCGGAAGCGGAGCGCGGCGGGCGTACCAGGCGGCTGTCCCCGACCTTGGCCTCTGCGAACTCGGCCAGCTCGGCCAGCGCCACCGCCAGGTGCTCGTGCCGCGCCAGCGCGGCCGCCAGCGCGCCCGCCACGGCCTCCAGGCCGCCGTAGCGCAGCGCGCCCGCCGCCAGCACCTCGAACACCGCCTGGCGCGCCAGCTTGCCGCGCATCGCGCCCGCGCTCTCGGCGAGCTGGTGCGCCTGCGCGCGCGATCGCCGCGGCCTGGACGCGGGGCCGGAGCGCAGGATGATGTCCCAGCACGGCCTGCATACGCGTGGAAGGCAGTTTGCAGGCCAGGCCTGACATTGGAGTCATGAGCGCAAGCATGGACACGCAACCCACGTGGTGTCAAAGCACGAGACCCAGCGCAGCCCGCATGGACACGCAGTCTTGAGCGCAGCGCGCATGGCCCCGCACCCTCCTGCCGGAGGATCGCTGCTGGCGCGCGCACGCACCGTGGCCGCCCACGCTCGCAGCAGGCGGTCGTCCGGGCGCGCGGGGCGGTAGAGCGCGGCCAGGTCGGCGCCGGCGATGAGCGCGAGCGCGCGCGCCAGCTGCTCGCGCTGCCCGTCCCAGTCCCAGCTCAGCAGCTCCTCGTGCGGCGCGGCGCGCTTGCGCGCGCGGCCCTTACCGCCCGCCGCGCCTGCGAGCGCGCCACACGCGGCCTCGTAGGGCGCGCGGAGCGCACCGCGCACTCGCCGCCGCAGGCTTTGCAACTGTTCAGGCGCCAGCGGCTGGCTGCGTGTGCAGGTCGGGCGCACCGACAGCGCCGGGCGCGGCCGCCGCTGCCGCGCGCGCCTCCGCCTCCGCCGCGGAGTATAGCCAGGACAGGAAGAAGACGTAGGCGTGCAGCGCGTTGCGGTGGCCGGCGGCGGCGGCCTCGCGCTCGCCGCCGTCGTCGCCGGCGGCCTCCGCCGCCACTAGCGCCGACACGGACAGGCACAGCACCGACAGGTTGGAGCACAGGCCGTCGACCAGACGGCGCCGCGCGATGCTGTCCAGGTGCGCAAAGCCCCTGCGCGCGCTCGCTGGAGCTGCTCTAGGAAATGCCGCAGAGACTGCGGGGCACCGGCAGACACGCGCAGGCTCAAACGAGCATTGGCACCACAACGGGGCTGGTGGCGTTGTTGCAGGTGCTGAGTGCACCGGGCACCGGCAACCTATATAGCAAGATGGCCAGAGTGGCTTCGTATATATCACGATGGGCCAGACTGGCTTCAGAGGGAGCGCGCCTGATGAGCGAGTACACCTGGTCGAATACGGCTTGCTCCACGATGCTGAGCGCATCGTGGTTGCAGACCTCATACAGTGCTCCTACGCATTGTGCGCACAGCGGCGCTTCAAACCGACAGCGGGCTTGCTACGAGCAGATAGGCCGCCGGTGTGAGTGCCCGTGCGGGAGGCCCTCACGCTCTGCAAACTCGTTCACATCCTCCTTTGACAGCCCCGCAAACTCCGTCACAGCCAGCACTTTCAGGCCTGGCGCCTTGTCCTCGTCGAGGAGGTCCTCGGGCTGCGCAGGGATGACGAAATCCATGCTGCTCCCCTGTGCTAACAACACACGCATTGAGCCATGGCGCGCTGCCAGCCGCAAGGCCCACTGTCGTGCGCAAGAGCGTCCTGCTCAGCACTGCTCAGCTGCAGCGGTCGCTGTGTGTCACTGTCGCTGTGTACACCTGAGCCATTTTCTGTTTGCTCCAAACTTAAATGCGCAGAATAAATTTTTTAATTAATATGTAACCACAGTGTACAGCTTTTCCTGCGCAGCGCAAGCAAGCAAAAGCTGCCTACTTTTTCTGAGTGGCACCCGTCTGACGTATGTCGCGCAAGCCCTGTCTGCCCGTCGTATGCGCACGCCGCTAGTACGTGCGAAGCCCTGCACAGCGAGGCATGGGCTCCCACGACCGTGCAGGATGTGCCGCACGCAGTGCTGAACTGCAGCCAGCACATCAGGCGCGGCCTTCTTCACGGCACTGAGGGGGCGGACTGCGGCTGCATCTACCTTGTGCTGCTGCCAAAGCGCTTTGCCTCGCTCAGGCGCGCTGCCGGCCGCACAGGCGTCTTTCATTGCGCTGCCCGACGAGCTGCTGGGCGGCGTCCTGCGGCGCGCCTGGGCGGACAGGCCGCGTCGCCCTGCGGCGGAGGAGGTGCGCGCCGCGGCCGGCCTGGCGCTCGTGTGCCGCCGCGTGCGCGAGCTGCTGCGCACGCTGCCGCTGCCGCTGGACCTCGACTTCAGTGCGGCGCCACTGAGCGCGGCCCAGCGCTGCTGGCTGCTCGAGCCCGCGCAGGCCGGCCGCGTGGAGGCGGCTAAGTTCTATGTTGCTTTCGAGGCAGATGAGGTCGCCCTGTGGGAGCAGCCGGTGCTCAAGAACTTTCTGGCCCTGCACGGCGGCACGCTGCTGCGGCTGTCAGGCGTGCCGCTGCGGCTTGTGGCCTGCGTGAGCCAGGAGGACCGGCCCGCCGTGGACCTGAGCGGCCTGCGCCTCACCGCGCTGGGCGTTGACTGCTGTGACGTTATTGGCCTGCTGCACATGGACGACAATGCGGGTGCAAAGTGTCTATGGTTGTGGCCCGAGCGCCTGCCAGGCGCTCTGGAGGAGCTGCACCTGCTCGGCCTGGACGGTAACTGGCCTGGGTTCCTAGCGTGGGCGCCGCAACCAATGCCAGGCTTGGCAGGGCGCCTGCCGCGGCTGCACACCCTCCGCGTGACGAGCGTGGAAGCTGACTTACCATTGGGCGATGATGACACCCGGGAAACACAACTGTGCGTCTATGAAACCCCCCTTCTGGAGAGCTCCTCCGGCTTGCGGGAGCTCAAAGTGGGTGGGGCGGACATTGATAATTATGACGACCTGTTTGGCCAGGTCAGGTCTCTGCGCATTGTTGCTGTTGGCTGCGTGCGCTTATGGAATGACCAGGATGATGTGGCCACGTTTGTGGACCGCCTCTGCCCCGCTGGCCTGCAGGCTGCAGAGCTGTGCGCTGCGGATAACATCGATGTGCTCCCCAGTGAAGGTCCGTCTCTTTATTCAGTCGTGCGCGAGATGACCAGCAGGTATGGCGGCCGGTTTGCCGTTGAGGTGGGCGTTATCCGAGAGCCTCATGATGAGGGTGAGAAGTGTTGGAAGAATATGACCACGCTGCGCTGCCTGGCCTGGCGGCGCTGGCCTGCCCCAGGCGCATCCGGCCTGCAGACGGCCAGGGCGGCGAACGAGCGCGCCCGCGCATGGGCAGCTGCGGCTAGGCAGTGGGCAATGGAGCAGGCAGACTTGGTCTGACAGTCATTTAATGCTACTGGAGCTGTGCATCGAAAGCCGGCATGAGGCATGCCATGCCGGCATGAGGCATGCCGGCATGAGGCATGCCGGCATCGGCATGCCGGGCTGACGCCTGAGCGAGACCCACTTGCTCAGTGAGCAATGCTCACAATCTCTGCACGCAAGCTCCAGAGGTGCATCGTGCAGTTGCGCGCGGCTGCAGTCTCGCGTATGGCATCGGTGAGGGCACCAGTCGCAACAACCGGCGCTGTGCGAGCGGGCGCTCCGCCGCCGCCAGCGCGCAAGGCGTACGATGTGGCTGTCGTGGGCGGCGGCCTGCTGGGCCTGTCAGCTGCGCAAGCTCTTGCCAAGCGCAGCAAGAAGGTGCCTTCAAATCCTGCAAGCTGTGCCTCCTTTGATAAAGCAAACCGTGCACGGTTACAGGCAATCTTGTTGCAGTACAGGCTCTTGTGCAGAGCGCACACAGAGCATGCCGCAATCCTATCTTTCAGTTGCTGCAAGTCATCTTGTGCATCATTTGCAGGCGGCGCCCAGCGAACTTCGCCATAAGTGCTTGCACTCCTGGCGCGCAACACCTGCTGTGTTCTCAAGGTCCTCCTCGTGGACAGCTTTGGCCTGAGCGCCGCCGGGCTGGGCGAGGCGCTCGGCCCCGTACCCATCCACCTGCCGCAGGCGACGCCCGCAGCAAGCCGGTGCTCACCACCTATGGCGTAGGCGCAGACGTGCCTTGCCTCAGGGTCTGCGCACTATCACCCCGGCCTGCCTCTGCTCCGCACCTCAGACTCACTGACCATCCCCAAGTCAGCCTGAGGCAGGCTGGCACCAGACACCCACGCCTGCGCCTGGTGGAGGTCGGGCAGACTCCAACGTGGCGGCTGGCCGCCCTGTTTGTGCCTGGCTGGCTGAGGCCTTGAAGTTGGTTCCTGACTGGAGTCAATTGGCGTCAGAGCTCCCCGTGCGCACGGGCGAGGTTGCGGGCAAGAAGGTTGCCCACTTTACCTTTACAATAGACAGGCGCGGGACAGGCTGGCGCAGGAGGCGGGCCAGCTGTGGGCGCAGCTGGCGGCGCTGGGCGATGTCTGGCGCGCGTGCGGCACGCTCGACGCCGCGGCGGAGCGCGGCAACGCCGCGGCCGGGGAGGCCCTGGGCCAGCTGGAGGACTCGTGTAAGGTAGGCGCCGAGCTTGCCATGCTGCCTTGCTTGCCACGTCTGTGTGGTGCCCCGTCCGACCCGCGTCACCGCTCACACCATCCCTGAAGCCCCTCGGGCCTCGAGCTTGCCGCTGCAGGCACCAGGTGGGGGCGCGGCTTGCTGTGCACAGGCTTGCCAGGCGTGCCTGCTGTGCGCCGAGCTGTGCACTTCACCCTGCATGCAAGGCAAGGCAGCTCGAGCTGTGCGCCTCACCCTGCATGCAAGGCAGCTGCACGAGCAGTTTGCTTCCTTAGCAGGCACGCACGGGGCGGCTGGCGGGGCTGCCAGTGCCTCCCGCCAGCACCACACGACCGACCGCTCGCAACGGCGCTACTGCAGCAGGCATGGTGCAATTTTTGTGGCCACCCTGCAAAGGGTGGCCACAAACCTCGGGCCCGCAGCTGCGCAGGAGACTGGGCTGCGGCACAGGCTGTGGGGCGCGAGCGAGGTGTCGGCGCGCTTCCCGGCGCTGCGGCTGCCGGCGGGCGCGTCCGCGCTGTGGCAGCCCGGCGGCGGCGTGCTGGACGGCGCGGCCGCCGCGGCGCTGCTGGCTGCGCTGGCGGCGCGCGCGGGCGCCGACGTGCGCGGCGGCGCGCGGCTGACCGGCTGGCGCGACGCTGGTGCGCCGCTTCAGAATGAAAAGCGCCACGGAACAATATTATGCACATGCCTGGCTTGGCTTTTTGGTATATCGAACTCGCAGACATGCTTTTGACGCGTACTGACATGCCAGGAAAAAGGCATGTTTGGAAGGAACTCCCCCCCTGTGCCCCCGGCAAGGCGCACAGCCAGCTGCGCGCGCGCGCGAGCGGCCGCCGCAGCGCAGGCAGCCACTTTGACGTGGCGTGCGAGGATGCGGACGGCAGCCGCCTGCACGCCGAGGCGGAGCAGCTCCTGCTCGCGCCGGGCGCCTGGCCGGCGGACTGCCTGCGGCTCTTCGGCCTCGCGGCTGGCAGCCTGCAGGCGCGCGCCCGGCACGGCCGCCTGCGCTGCGAGCTCGGCACGAGCACTCCCGCTGCCGCTCGCCTCCCTGCTGCTGCAAGTTTGGCACTTGGGCTGATGTGCGCGGCGCCGGTGCCTTGCTGACGGCCCTCGAGCAGCCTCGAGCTCCCGGGCTTCAATGCCTGGCAGTGACCCTGGTACCGCTGCTGCTGGGCACAAGTAGGGCTAGCACCGAAGCAGGAACTAGCAATAAAGCGGTGGCCAGGTTCATTTACAGAGCGTCGGTGCGAGTGCACCAGGTGCGCGCGGCGGCGTGGGCGGAGGTGGCCGCCGGCCCCGAGCTGGCGGGCATGCCGCTGTGCGCATCGCTGGGCCTGGCGCCCGAGGGGCGGGAGCCCGCTGGCGCCGACAGGTGCCTCCCGCCCTCCTTCGGACGCGCCCTGCTTGTCATGGCTGCTCCCCTGCAGCGCCTGCGCGCCGCTGGCTTACGGGCGGGACAGGTCGCGCGGGAAATGCTGCGGAGCAGGGGCCCACATATTTTTCGCAGGCAGGGAGCAGCGCCTTTCAGGTTCCAGCACCACACCGGGCATGGTAGCTGGCTTTGTCAGTCCCTGCGCGACACGCCTGTATTACAGTGCTCCCTGCTGCAGTGGTTCTTCCTGTCAAACCACCAGACGTCATCATGACCATCGCTGCACTGGCGAGGTCTGTCAGTGGGGAGCGCGAAGGGGGGCACCCGTGCGCAGGTGGCTGGCGCTTCCGCTCGGCCGCGGCCGCGCGCGCGTGCAGCAGCTGCCATGCGACGCGGCGCCCTGCAGCGAGCGGGCGCTGCCCGGCGCCGGCGCCTCGCCAGGCACCGCCGACCCCGCCGCTGCGCTGGCGGCCGCCGCAGCGCATGCCGCCGGCGTGGCGCGGGGTCTGGGCGCGCTTGGCGGCGGCAGCCGCGGCGGCGGCGGGGCCGGCGGCGGCCACGTGCTGCACACCGTGACAGCCGACGGGGCGCCCGCGCTGGGGCCGCACCCAGGCCTCGAGGACGGGCGCGTGGTGGTCGCTGCGGCCGCAGGCGCGGCCCTGCCGGCAGGGCGCGCCGACCAGGGGAGTAGTGCTCGACGATCAGCGCTTTACCTGCTGCTTCTTTGTCTCACAGTCTCCCGCTCTTAATTTCCCGTTCTAAGTTCTCCTTGCTTTTCGTCGCCCCACAATATCTTCTCCTCAGTTCTCTCACTGCTTGCTGTTCCCCATAAAAGCGCTCGGGCTGGCCTGGCCTGCAGCCTCGAGCCGCGGCTTGTCCGTCCATCGGGCGACGCGGCGGTAGGCGGAGGTCCCCCGCGTACCCTTTCTCGTCCATGTAGGTGGTGCACACGTGGCAAGCGCGGGCCGGGTAGCCCGATTTGGCGGATGTCCGTGCAGCGCGCCTCCCTGCAGCCCACGGGCTGGGTCCGAGGCGACGTGTCCAACGCCTGCATGTCCCATGGCGGAGGACCGTGCCGCGCGCCTGCAGCAGGAACATGTAGGCGTTGGTCACACCGCCTCGCACCTGGGCCTTGAGCTGCAGGGAAGGCGCGCGACACGGACTCCCGCCGACTCTGGCTACCCGGCCCGCTCTGCCACATGTGCACCGCCCTTGGTCGGGAAGACGGACGTGGGGAGCGGATGCATACCCACCGCCGCGTCGCCCCATGGACGGACAAGCCGCGGCTCGAGGCTGCAGGCCAGGCCAGCCCGAGCATGTTGCTTCCTCGTCATCTC
>JAABUV010001051.1_pt1 | contig 40587 bp, 41 predicted proteins | sample 5559971 | NCBI WGS metagenome assembly JAABUV01 (sample SAMN10711881, study PRJNA513362) | rock metagenome | isolation source: Antarctica rocks | place: Antarctica: Victoria Land, Knobhead nord | collected 2015-12-19 | reverse complement strand
TGTTCGCCAATGGCGACGGCGTCAAGCAGTGGGCGCTTGACCCCGCCACCGCACAGAAACTGTGGACAGTCTCGCTCGCGCTCATCGGCCAACCCGTCACGAGGGCGTCGACGACGCGCTGATCCAGCCCTACTCGGGGCATGCCAGTCGGAAATCGCTGGAGGTCTGCTCCCGCCTCTCGATCGGCGCGGCACAGGAGGAGTACAACAACGTCATGGGACGGTTCCCGATCTGATCACCGTTTGCGGCTGGTGACAGCAACCGTTACACTGGGCCTTGTGTGGTCAAGCGTCCGATTTCGGCGTACAAGTCGGTGACCTGCTGCTCGTGCGTGGCGCGGAGTGTCGCCACGCTGTTGGCTCGTTCGTACAAGCTGGGTAGTCCTTGGAGAGCAATGGCCTTCCACTTGCTTAACTGGTTGGGATGGATGCCGCTTTCGGTAGCGAGTTGGCTGATCGTCTTCTCCTCGCGGAGCAGGTCGCGGACGAGGTGGGCCTTAAACGTGGCGGTGTGATGCTTTCCCATGGCGCGTAGTCTACACCTTTTTTCTCCCCTTCTGACTGTCCAGTTCTATGGGTCCACTATATCCCCGCGTAGCGGAGAGTTTCTGATCACGGACGCCTGGGTCCACCGTGATGGACGCTGGCAGGTCGCCGTTCGCAGCTCTATCCTGCGATGAGGATCTGGGGTCGCTACATTTATTCCGGGATTTCCCCCGCTAACGAGCGATCTACCTGCACTCAGAGATCCGAGGCCCTGCCTCATCCGTCCCTGGAGTCGGGTAACGATCCCTACGTCCGGGACACCTGTCGGCTCGATCGGTCGCCGCTGTCGCCGTGGTCTGCGCATCAGAGACGTGTGAGATCGAAGGTAATCACACTCCCTTTGGTCGGCGGTGTCGGCGGTGGTGGTAGGTGGATCGTGACCGGCAGCCAGGACGGAAGCGCGCGCTGCAGCGCCACCAGCACCCGACGGCGTGCCTGTTGCCACCCGCTCTCAGGTGGGCTCGCCGTCAGGGGGCCACTGGGCCACGAGGGGTTATAGGCGAGCGCGGGGTGTGACACGAGCAGGCGTCGCGCTCGCCCATCAATCAGCATATCGCCGGGATTGAAGCCAACGTTCATTGTCCGCACCACTGTCCCGCTTGCGCCATCGAGGATGGTGAGCGTCCCGTAGGTTGAGGGGTTCCCACTGGCATCGACGGGGCCGACGCTGGCGATGAAGACGTGACCAGTCTGCGGGTCGACGACGGGGGCGCCGGGGTTCGCGGCCACGGGGATGTGGCGCAGCACCGCGCCGGTACGCCCGTCAAGCATGATGACCTCATGGGAGCCGGTTGCGTTCGGAAGGACGCGGGCGAGGAAGACATGGCCACTACGTTCATCCGTGGCCGCGAAGCCCCCCAGGGGCAGGGTGCGCACGAGCGTGCCGGTACGCGCATCGAGCACACTAAGCTGGCCGGCCACGTCGCTGATCACGAAGACCCGCCCCGTCTGCTCATCCGCGACGACCGTACCCCACGCCGTCCCTGTGGTGATCCCCCGGAGCACGCGCCCCATCCGGGCGTCGAGGACGTCTGTCGTTCCATCGTTGCACTTGACGAACACACGCCCTAGGCGGCCACTCAGGCCTAGGGCGAACGGCGATCCGCAGACGGCGATCCGACGCAGCATCGCACCACTCCGCCCATCGATCATGGTCACCACCGACTCGTCGCGGTGGCCGATGAACACGCGGGCGGTCTGCTCGTCGGCGACGATTTGCCGGTTGTCAGGGCTCGCCGTGTCAGTCAGTGTGTGCAGGAGGCGACAGGTGGAGGCGTCAAGCATCGCGATGGAGCCATCGTCCCCGTCAACGAAGACATGGCCTGTGTGTCGGTCGACGGCCGCGAAGGCTGCGGTGGGACCAAAGGCCACGCGGGGACCAATGGCCGTGGTGTGCAACGCCCGGCCGCTTGGCGTGTCGATGACGGTGACGGTGCCGATGAGACTGTTGCTGGCATTGGGGCTCGCGTAGGCGAAGGCACGGGCGGACACGTCATCCCCGACGAGCGGGAACGGTTGCGGTCCTACGATCGCGCTGCCGATGACGGGCGTGTCGCCCACGGCAAGCACGAGCCCGCCGGCGAGCAGGATAAGCAGGGCGAGCAACAGGCCTATCAACGCCCAGTGGGTACGCCACCAGTGCCCTGAGCCGCCGCCGGTTGGGGTGTTGCGCGCGGTTGAGGGACGAGTCGTCCAGTCCATCGTATACCCTCCCTATGAAGGCGCCATGCGCTATCAGGGGTATTCTACACCTATAACCGTAGCGTTGAGACCCCGTGCCATGAGCAAGCGCCCCTCCTTGAACAGGGGCCAGCGATCGCCCCTGGTGATATTCCGGTAGCATGAGCACGTCCGTCGTCTGGATGCGACTATACCCCTGGAGGTATCTTGTCGCGGAACACTTGGCGCAGAATAACCATTCTATGACGAGTGTACGTAGGTCGTGCAAGCGCCGCACGCTCACGGTAGAAGCGCCAGCAGCGGAGTTGGCACCGAAAACTTGTCGCGGAACGACCGCGCTGCAGAAGTTGGCGAGAGAATGCCGAGCCGGGCCAGGACCTTAGCGGGGAAAATCCCGGAAATAATGTTGTGCCCCCGATCTCCGTCGAGGCCCCCGGGCGGCGCGGTTAATCGTGCCAAAAATCCTTGAACCGGTCTGATGCCAGCTCAGTGTAGCGCGTGGTGTGCTGGATGTTGCGGTGGCCCAGGTACTGCTGGATCGCCCGTGTGTCCTGTCCGTCGTTAGCCAGTTTGTAGCCAGTGGCATGACGCAGCATGTGTGGGTGCACCGGGAAGGGGATGCCTGCCTGTCGTCCAGCCCGCCCGACGATCTTGCGCACGGCATCGGTGGTGAGCGGCGCCTTGCGCTCACTGACGAAGAGATAGGCCGTCTCCGGGTACGCCCGCTGGAGGCGACGGAGGGCGCGCAGCTCTGGTCCGCGTAAGGGATGGACGGAGGAGAGGCCGCGCTTGAGCCGCGCCACGTGGAGCAGCCCCTGCGGGAGGTCGACCTGATCCCAACGCAGGCTGACGAGTTCGGAGACCCGCAGGCCATGGCGGTAGGCCAGGAGGATCAGCGTGGCGTCGCGCACGCCGTGTCGACCGCAGTGCGCGGCGGCCGTCATCAGGGACGTGACCTCCTTGTCCAGCAGATATTCCCGACTGCGATAGGCCGCATTCACCTGGCGCACAGGAACTTTCCGTTTTTCGACCAGTGGCACGGGGCGATCCGGTGGCCTGGGGCCTGCCTGGCTGCTCATCGCGCCCTCCCACACTTTCCGTTTATCGATTATTATAGGGAAAGTTTGCGAGGCTGGGGGCACGCCACGACGATGGCGACGAAAAACAAGCTGCTGACCATCCTGTCGGACACCGAACAGTTCGCCCTGTACGGCCTGCCCGATTTTGACGACGGGCAACGAAGGGACTACCTGTCGCTGTCCGCGCCGGAGTTGGCCCTTGCCTGCAGCCGTCCAAGTCTCCACGCGCAAGCCTACTGTGCCGTGCAGATCGGCTACTTCAAGGCCAAGCAGGCCTTCTTCCGCTTCACCTGGGACGACGCGCAGGATGATGTCGCTTTCGTGCTGACTCGTTATTTCAATGGCCAGTTGTTCGAGCGGGATGCTGTCACCAAACACGAACATTACGCGCAGCGTGCCACGATCGCGGAGTTGTTCGGCTACCGGCTATGGTCGGCGGACTTTCTTCCGCAACTTACGCAACGCGCCGCCCAGATCGTGCGGCGCGATGTCACGCCCGGTTTCATTGTCGTCGAACTAATCGCCTACCTCAACGAGCATAAGATCGTGCGACCTGGGTACACCACCTTGCAGACGCTGATCAGCGCGGCGTTGTCGACCGAGCGCCGGCGCTTGGGGAGCTTGCTCGCTGACGTGTTGGACGGAGCAGCCAAGGATGCGCTAATGCAGCTCCTGGTGCGCGACGACACGCTGTCCGCGCTGGCCGCTCTCAAGCAGGACGCCAAGGACTTCGGTTGGCGGCAGATGGCGCGGGAGCGGGAAAAGCGCGCCACGCTGGAACCCCTGTACCGGATCGCCAAGACACTGCTGCCCCAGCTCGCGGTCTCGCAGCAGAATCTGCAGTATTACGCGGGCTTGGCGAACTTCTACACCGTCTACGACCTGCGCCGCCTCAAGCCCGAGCAGACCCACCTGTACCTGCTGTGCTACGCCTGGCAGCGCTACCGACAGCTCACCGACAATCTCGTCGACGCCTTGGGCTATCACATGAAGCAGATCGAAGACGAGAGCAAGACGCGAGCGAACAAGCGCTTCATCGCGGAACAGGTGCGACGCCAGCAGGACATGCCACAGGTCGGGCGCTTGCTGCTGCTGTATGTCGACGAGATGGTGGCTGACGCCACGCCTTTCGGCGACGTGCGTCAACGCGCGTTCAAGATCATGCCCAAGGACGCGCTACAGATCGTCGGCCAGCGCCTAAACGTGAAGCCGGCGAGCAAGGTGGCTCTGCGCTGGCAGGTCGTCGATGGACTTGCTGAGCGCATCCGGCGCCACCTGCGCCCGCTCTATGGAGCGCTCGACTTTTCCGGGCAATCACCAGATCACCCGTGGCTCGCGGCGCATGCCTGGGTGAAGGGCGTGTTCGCGAGACAGCAGCGTCTGTCGCAACGTCCGTTGGCGGAATGCCACGAGGCCACCTTGCCCACGCACCTGCGGCCTTATTTGCTGACGTTCGACGTGGACGGGAAGCCGACGGGTGTGCATGCCGACAGGTACGAGTTCTGGCTATACCGACAACTCAGAAAGCGCCTAAAGTCGGGCGACATCTACCTGGACGACAGCCTGCAGCACCGCTGCTTCAGCGACGAACTCGTCTCCCTCGACGAGAAGACGGACGCGCTCCGCCAGATAGATATTCCGTGGTTGCGTCAGCCAATCGATACCCAACTCGATGCACTGAGGGCCGAATTGCATGCGCAGTGGCTGGCGTTCAATCGCGCGTTGCGCCAGGGAAAGCTCACGCATCTCGACTACGACAGCGAGACCAAGACGTTGACGTGGCACCGGCCCAAGGCCGACAACGTGTCCGCGCGGCAGGACAGCTTCTATGAACAACTGTCATTCCGCGATGTCGCCGACGTCTTCCGCTTTGTGAACGACCAATGCCAGTTCCTGTCGGCGCTGACGCCGCTGCAGCCGCGCTACGCCAAGCAGGTCGCCAACGCGGATAGTCTGATGGCGGTCATCATCGCCCAGGCGATGAACTACGGCAACCTCGTCATGGCGCGCACCAGTGACATTCCCTACCACGTATTGGAGGCGACCTACCAGCAGTACCTGCGCCAGGCGTCGCTGCAGGCAGCCAACGACCGGATCAGCAACGGCATTGCCGCACTGCCCATTTTCCCGCACTACTCCTTCGACCTCGACGCGCTCTACGGCAGCGTCGACGGTCAGAAGTTCGGCGTGGAGCGGCCGACCATCAAGGCGCGCCACTCCCGGAAGTATTTCGGTCGTGGCAAGGGCGTCGTCGCCTACACCCTGCTGTGCAATCACGTTCCCTTGCAGGGCTGGCTCATCGGCGCGCACGACTTCGAGGGCCATCATGTGTTCGACCTCTGGTATCGCAACACGTCGGCCATTGTGCCGACCGCGATCACGGGCGACATGCACAGCGTCAACAGGGCCAATTTCGCCATCCTGCACTGGTTCGGGCTACGCTTCGCGCCGCGCTTTACCAATCTGGACGAGCAGCTGAAGGAACTCTACTGCGCCGACGATCCGGCGCTGTACGAGAAATGCCTGGTGCGACCTGTCGGTCAGATCGATCAGCAAGCGATCGTGGACGAGCAAGCCAACATCGACCAGATCGTCGCCACGCTGGGCCTCAAGGAGATGACCCAGGGCACCCTGATCCGGAAGCTATGCACCTACACCCAGCCGAATCCAACACGGCGGGCGATCTTCGAGTTCGATAAGCTGATCCGCAGCATCTATACGCTGCGCTACCTGCGCGACCCGCAGTTACAGCGCAACGTTCACCGCTCGCAGAACCGGATCGAGTCCTACCACCAGCTACGCTCAGCCATCGCCCAGGTCGGCGGCAAGAAGGAGCTGACCGGCAGGACCGACATCGACATCGAGATCAGCAATCAGTGCGCGCGGCTGATCGCGAATGCCATCATCTACTACAACTCCGCCATCCTGTCGCGGCTGCTCACGACGTGCGAGGCCAGCCGGAACACGAAAGCCCTGGCCCTGATCAAGAAGATCTCGCCAGCGGCGTGGCGCCACATCCACTTGAACGGGCACTACACCTTCCGTGGCGGAGGGCGGGTCATCGACCTGGATGCGATCGTGGCCGGGCTCGATTTGGCATGACGGAATTATCTGGGGTTTGGGCTTACACCCCCTACTTTTCACGGCTGACCGACCATGACACGTTCGCGCGGCTGGCGACGGTGGAAACGCAGCGGCGGGGCACGGAGACGGCGGGGGTGGTCTGTGCGGTCGGTGACGGAGCCCCCTGGATTCAGGACTTTATCGACTGGCACCGCCCGGACGCGGTGCGCATCCTGGATTGGCCGCACGCCCTGGGCTATGCGGCGCGGGTGGGGGCGGCCGTCTATGGGACGGACACACCGGCGGCGCGGGCCTGGCTGGCGCGGCAGTGGCGCGCGCTCCTGGAGGAGGACGACGGTCCCGCCGTGGTGCTGACGGACCTGCGACGCCTGCGGACGGAGCTAGAGCCCGTGGCCACGGGCGACCAGGCCGCGCCCGTGGCCACGGGCGACCAGGCCGCGCTCGTCTGGACCGTCACGCCAGAGGGCGCGGCCGGGCGGGTGACCATCCCACTGACCGGGGTACTGGGGCAGGAGGCCGCGCAGCGGGCGCTCGACGTGGTGGGCGATAGCCTGACCTACCTGGAGCCACGCGCGGCGCAGCTATGCTACGCGGCGTTCCGCGCGGCGGGCTACCCCATCGGCAGCGGGAGCGTGGAGAGCGCGAACAAGCTACTCGTGGAGGCGCGCCTGAAGGGGGCGGGGATGCATTGCATTGGGAACGCGCGCACGTCAATCCGATGGTGGCGCTGCGCACGGTGGCCTACGGCGACTGCGGGGCCGAGGCGTGGCCGCACATCACGACCCAGCAGCGGCACGCGGCCCGCGTCGCCAGCGCCGATCGGCGGGTTGCCCGCGCACAGGTGGCCCAAGCCCAAGCCCAAGCTAACCTGCCAGAAACGCCGACCGTGTCCGTGCGCGTGACGACGCTCCCCGCCTCTACGGTCCCGTCGCGTCGCGCGTCGGGGGCATCCGGGGATCGCACGCACCGTCCGCACAAGCCAGCGGCCGATCATCCCTGGCGGCGGGGATCATTGATCCGCCCGCGCTGTGCCTAGCGCGAAAAAGTGGCGCGCACCCGGGTGCGCCCCCCTCTTGACTCCCCTATAAAGAATGGTTTAATATTGTCGCAGATGACGAAAGATTACAAGGGGTACAGTTTCTGGCTCGAGACGGCGGACGACGACCTGACGCCGCGCCCCGCGCTCGACGGCTCGATCGATGTGGACGTGGCGATCCTCGGGGCCGGGTTCTCGGGACTATGGACGGCCTACTACCTGCTGCGCCAAGAGCCGTCGCTGCGCGTCGCCCTCGTCGAGCGTGAGATCGCAGGGTTTGGCGCGTCCGGCCGGAACGGCGGCTGGTGCAGCGCGGGCTTCCCGGTGAGCGCGGCGCTGCTCGAACAACGCTTCGGCCGCGAGGCGGCGCGCGATCTACAGCGCGCGATGTACGACACGGTCGAGGAGGTCGGCCGGGTCGCCGCGCAAGAGGGGATCGACGCACAGTACCGCAAGGGCGGGGAGTTGCTGGTGGCCCGTGGCCGCCACCACCTGGCCGCGCTCGAACACGAGTACGCGACGATGGAGCGCCAGGGCCTCTCCGCCCATTACCAGCTGCTCGACGCCGCGCGAACCGCCGCGCGCATCCGTGTCTCCGGCGCCGTCGCGTCTCTGTTCAACCCCGACTGCGCCGTCATCCACCCCGGCCGGCTGGTGCGCGGCCTCGCGCGGGCCGTGGAACGCCGCGGCGGCATGATCTATGAAGGGACGGCGGTGACCAATGTCGTGGAAGGCGCCAAGCCCGCGCTGCGCACGCCGCGCGGCGACGTGCGCGCCCGCACGGTCGTCCTGGCCGGAGAAGCCTATCTGGCGCGGCTGCCCGCGTTGCGCCGGCAGCTCCTCCCCGTGTACTCGCTCATCGTCCTCACCGAGCCGCTCACGGCGGAGCAATGGGCCCGTATCGGGTGGGACGGGCACGAGTGCGTCGCCTCGCCGCGGTACACCGTGGACTACCTGTCGCGCACGGCCGACGGGCGCCTCCTGTTCGGCGGACGCGGCGCCCCCTACCACTTCGGGTCGCGCATCGTCGACGCGTACGACCGTCATGACCGCACGCACGCCATCCTGCGCGCGGCGCTCGTGCAGTGGTTCCCCCTGCTCAAAGGCGTGCGCGTCACGCACGCTTGGGGCGGCGCGCTGGGTATGCCGCGCGATTGGATGCCGACGATGTCGTACGATCCCCGGCGGGGCGTCGCGACGGCGCGCGGCTACACCGGGCAGGGCGTCGCGACCACGAACCTGTCCGGCCGTGTCCTGGCCCAGCTCATCACGCATGGTGCGTCCCCGTTGCTGGAGTTGCCGACGGTGAACCACAAGTCCCCCCACTGGGAGCCGGAACCGTTGCGCTGGTTGGGCGTCCGCTACGTACAGCGCGGCCTGATGCGGGCCGACGCCGCGGCCGAGCGGAGCGGACGCCCCCCGACGGGGCGTACGCTGCCTGAGCGGCTGGGCCGTCACTAGCGCATGAGCCGCCGCGTCATCGCCGTGGCCTGGCGGCGGCGGCTATCGCCCCTCGACCGACCGAGGATCGAGGGCGTCGCGTAGGCCGTCGCCGACGAGGTTGAAGCCGAGGACGGTGACGGTGATGGCCAGGCCGGGGAAAGCGCAGGTCCACCACGCCGTGCGCAGGAAGTCGCGGCCGGCCACGATCATCGCGCCCCATTCGGGGCTGGGCGGCTGCGCGCCAACGCCGATGAAGCTGAGCGCCGCGATGTTGAGGATGGCGTAACCCATATCCTGGCTGATCTCGATGATGATCGGGCTGAGGGCGTTCGGCAGGATGTGCCGCCACATGATCGCCACGTTCGAGGCGCCGAGCGAGCGCGCCGCCTCCACGTACTCGCGATGCTTCAACGAGAGTACCTGGCCGCGCAGGAGGCGCGTGTACCAGGGCCAGTAGCCGACGGCCAGCGCGATGACGGCGCTGGTCAGGCCCCCGCCGAGTGTGGCCGCGATCGCCAGGGCCAGGATGAGGACGGGGAACGCCAGGAACATATCCGTGACGCGCATGATGATCTCGTCAACCCAGCCCCCCGCGAAGCCGGCCACGGCGCCAAGGGGCAACCCAACGGCCACGGCCACCACCAGCACACCTGTGGCCGTGCCGAGGGAGAGACGCGCGCCGGCCAGGATGCGGCTGAAGATGTCGTAGCCGATTTGGTCGGTCCCGAACAGGTGCGCCCGCGTGGGCGCGCTCAACATGGCCGTGTAGTCGGGCACCGTCGGCGCATACGGCGTGATGTACGGGCCGATGACCGCCAGCAGGACGATCAACAGGACAACCAGCAGCCCGCAGAGATTGAGGGGGTTGAAGACGAGATGGCGGATCAGGCGATGGCGGCGCAGACGCTGGCGCAGCGAGCGGGACGCCACGACCTCGCCGGCCTGCTCCGCGGTTGGGGACGACGGCGCCGTGATCCCGGAGTCGCTCACGGGGGGTGGGAGAGAACCTTGTTGCACGAATCGCCCCCTTTCAACGAACGTATGGGTTAATAGGTGACGCGCGGGTCGAGGACCAGGTACAGGATATCGACCAGGAGATTCGCCAACACGTAGATGAGCGCCGCGATGAGCGTGACCGCCATGATCGCGTTGTAGTCCAGGTTGAGGGTCGCCAGCGTCGCATAGCGCCCGATCCCCGGCCAAGCGAACACATCCTCGACCAAGAGGGCGCCGCCCAGGAGGAAGCCGATCTGCAGGCCCATAACCGTGGTGGCGGGGAGCAGGGCGTTGCGCAGCGCGTGCCGCATGACCACGGCGCGCTGACGCAAGCCCTTGGAGCGCGCCGTCCGCACGAAGTCCTGGCCCAGCGCTTCGAGCATGCTGGCGCGCACCATGCGCGTGAGCACCGAGAGCGAGCCGTAGGCCAGGACCGCCGCCGGGAGGGCCAGATACCACAGGCTCTGCAGGAAGAGGCCGCCCTGACCCGTGAGCAGGCTATCGAGGGTATACAGGCCGGTGATCGTAGGAGGGGCGGCCGTCGCGGCGGACAGGCGGCCATCGGCCGGGAACAGATTCAACTTATCGAACAGGAGGAGCTGCGCCATCAGACCGAGCCAGAAGGCCGGGATGGACACGCCGGTGATCGCGATGACACGGCTGAGGTGATCGACGATGGAGCCGTGCCAGACCGCCGCGACCACGCCGAGGGGGATACCGACGAGCAGGATGATGACGATGGCGGCCAACGTCAGCTCGATGGTCGCGGGGAGGTAATCGTGGATATCGGCCCCGACCGGCCGGTGTGAGGTGAGCGAGTAGCCGAAGTCGCCATGCGTGATGCCGCCGAGGTAGGCGCCGTATTGCGTCCAGATCGGCCGGTCAAAGCCGAACTGATGGCGGATTTGCTGCACCGTCGCCGCACTGGCGCGCGGCCCGGCGTATAAACGCGCCGGATCGGCGGGGATGACGTGCGAGAGGGTAAAGGTGATCAGGGAGAGGCCGAGCAGGACGATGACCAGGAACGCAAGGCGCCGGACAATCAGGCGTAGCAGCATCATACCCCCTTACACGCGGCGGCCAGTTCGTGAGGAATGGTTCGACGGAGGGCGTCGGGTCCTCCGGCCCAGGTGCGCGCCAGTTTTTCGCGCTGGTCACCGCGGCACGCGTCGTCTCTACTGGGAGCGCCGGCATCGGTCCGCTGACCGTCCAGCCGGCAGACGGGCGCGGCCATCTTGTTTGCCCTCGCCGATGCGCTCGCCCTCACACGTTGGCCGGCTGGACGGTCAGCGGACCGATGCCGGCGCTCCCAGTGAATGCGCGACGCCAGCGCGAAAAAGTGGCGCACCCCCCCCCGGCCCCGGGAGTCCGCCCGGTTAGCGATACATCGGATAGAACTGATACGTCTGCAACACGAGCGGGTTGAACACGTAGCCCTGGACGTTCTTGTTCAGGATCGTGACTTCCGCCGGTTCCGCGATCCAGATGGACGGCGGGTCCTGGCGCCCGGTGATGTCCTGCAACGTGTAAGCGGCGCTGACCAGGGTCTCGGGGTTGGCGTTCTTCATCCGCGCCAGTAGGGCGTCCACCTGACTATTGTGGTAATAGCCCGCGTTCGCGCCCGCCGACCCCGCCTCATAGGAGGCCACCAGGGTGACGGCCTCGTCATAGGGATCGTTGTAGTCGGGCCACCAGCCAAACGGCATCAGGTTGGGCCGCTTGCTCGCCGGCTCGGTCCCATAGAAGATACTGTTGAAGGCCGCCTCGTCGAGCACCTGCACCTTGAGGTTGATACCGATCTGCGCGAGCTGGGCTTGTAGAATCAACCCGGCCGTCCGCTCGGAGGTGGTCGGAGAGGTAACGTACGTCAACGTCGTGCCGGGTGGGACGCCTGCCTTTTGCAGCAGGGCCTTCGCTTTGGCGAGGTCGGTCTGGTAATGGAACATGTGCGGGTCATAGCCCAGCAGGACGCTGGGGATCGGGCCGTAGGCGCGCCGAGCATAGCCGTGATAGGCCGCGGCCAGGAAGGCATTGTAGTCGAACGCGTAGGAGAGGGCCTGGCGCGCGTACGGGCTGGCCAGCGGCCCGGACTCCGTCATGGCGATGTAGACCACCTCCGTGCCGTAGGGGGCGCTCAGCTTGACGCCGCGCTCTTGGCTGAGGGCCTGATAGTCTTGCGGCGTGAGATCGAAGGTCAGGTCGGCCTGACCACGCTCCAGCAACTCGCGACGGGTCGACGACTCCGGCAGCGTGCGCACGATAGCCTTGCTGAAGTGCCGGCCGCTCCAGCCGCCCCAATACGCGGGGAAGCGCGCCAGCACGGTCTGCTGGCCGCGCGCCCAACTCTGGATGGTGTAGGGGCCGGTCCCGGCGTCATGATCGGTCGCCCAGAGGTGGGCCCAGGGATCGCTCTTGGTGGCGTGCGCCTTGAGCGCCTGTGAGTCCAGGATGAGCTCGGCGTACTCCTGCCCCAGCGCATCGACGAAGATGGGCTGCGGGCGTCCCAGGTTGAAGCGGATCGTATACGGGTTAGTGACCTGGATTTGCTTATCGGGATCGCTAATGAAGCGCGCCAACACGTAGCTGTTGGTGAGGCCGGCCTTTTGTACCCGCACGAGGTTGTATTTCACGTCATCGGCGGTCATGCAGCAGCGGCCGGTATGGAACCTGACGCCATGGCGCAGCGAGAAGGTCCAGACCGACTTATTCGCGTTGGCCGACCAGGAGGTGGCGAGCAACGGCTTGAAGCGGTCGATGGAGGAGCCGTCGGGCGCGACCAGAGTCTCGTCGATGTTGATGGCGAGGTTGTCGGACGCGGCCAGTTCGTTGGACGCTGGGTCGAGATCGGCGGCCGTACCGTCGCTCACCATCGTGAGCGTGCCGGAGTCGACAAACGACGCGGCGGCGCGGCGCTGGGCGAGCGCGCCGCCCGGCGCGAGAGGCGCGAGGACTATCAAGCCCGTGAGGAGCGTCCCCACGCCGAGGAGACGCGCTGTCCTGCCACGGAGGCTTCCGCCACGACTGGCTAATGATGCGGCCATAAAAACACCTCACAATACGTGTGTTCTATCGTTTACGCTTCGCTCGCGGCGGACCGATGGACAATCTGTCCATCCACCACCGTCGCGGCAATCTCCACGGACAGGATGTCGTCGGGCGGGAGGGTAAAAAGGTCCTGTGCGAAGATGGTCACATCGGCCAGCATCTCCGCGCGCAGCATGCCTTTTACGTCGTCCTGCGCCTCGGCATAGGCGGCGCCGCGCGTATAGGCGTCGAGCGCCTGGGCCAGCGTGACGGACTGCTGGGTTTGCCAACCGCCGCGCGGCTCGCACATGAGGTTCGTGCGCGTGAGCGCGGTGTGCAGCCCTACGCGCACGTCCGGCGTCACCACGGGCCAGTCGCTGCCGAAGGCCAGGGGGGCTCCGGCCTCCAGCAAGCCGCGCCAGGGGAAGGCATAGGGACCGCGGTCCGGCCCGACCAGCGCCGTCCAAGGGGTATAGCGAGGATCTTCACCCGGCGCCGCGTGATAGGGCTGCATCGAGGCCGTGACGCCCAGACGCGCGAACCGCGGGATATCGGCGGGGTGGCCGACTTCGATGTGCTCGACACGATGGCGCCGGTCGCGGCGGCCGCCGTTGGCCCGTTGCGCGGCCTCGTAGGCGTCGAGCGTCAGGCGCACGCCGCGATCGCCGATCGCATGCGTGGCCACATCCATCCCTAAGCGGTCGGCTTCGACGACGATCTCGTGGTATGCCGCCAGGTCCATATCGGGCACGCCGGTGTCGTCCGACCCATCTATGTATGGTTCCAGCAGGAGAGCCGTCTTGGCCTCGACGACGCCGTCGATGAAGAGCTTGATCCCGCGGGTGCGATTCCACGTATCGGTGTAGCGCCGCGTGAGCTCCGCGAATTCTGGCAGGCGCTCACGCTGGGCCGGGGTGCGGATATTGAGGTAGTGGTAGGCGCGCAGGGTCAGGGCGCCCCGCTCACGTAGGCGCTCGTACTGCAGGAGGCGTTCCGGATCACCGTCCATATTCTGCACCGAGGTGATGCCCAGGCCATTCATATAGCGCATAGCCTGGTGAAGCATGTCGTCGCTCTGCTCCTGTGTGGGCGCGGCGATGAGACGGTCCACGCGATCCAGCGCCTGCCGCTCCTTGAGCATGCCCGTCGCGAGCCCGCTCGCGTCCACGACGACCTCGTTAGGGCGCGGAACGTCCGCGCCCCGCTCGACCCCGGCAAGGCGTAGCGCCGCGGTGTTGGCCCAGGCGCTGTGGTAATCCATCGCGCGGATAAAGAGCGGGCGGTCGCTGACGGCGTCGTCGAGCGCGAGGCGCTCCGGGCGATCGAGTCCGGTCAGCGGTTCATAGGCCAGCCCATACCCCTCGATCCAGGGTTTGTCGGGGTGCGCGGCGGCGTAGGCGCGTAGGCGCTCCTGCAGCGCGGACAGCGTGGCGATACCGTCCAAATTGAGGATGGTGAGCGCGTGGCTCCCCAGGGTCATATGGACGTGGCTTTCGTTCAGGCCGGGGATCGCGAGCCCTCCCGGAACATGCGCCCGCACCGCGCCGCTGCCCGCCTGCTCGCGCGCCCGGTCTTCGGCGCCCACATAAACGATACGATTGCCCCGTATGGCAATCGCCTCGGCCCACGGATGACGCGGGTCGGCGGTATAGACACGCGCTCCCGTGATGAGTAAGCTTGACTCAGGCGGCGTAGCCGGCATAGTCTTCTCCTTATCGCCTACCTTAACTATCGCCATGGTCCCCGTGTCTGTCATGGTCCCCGTGTCTGTCATGGTCCCCGTGTCTGTCATGGTCCCCGTGTCTGTCATGGCGATAGTTAAGGTAGGCGGCGGAATGTAGATGCACGATCAGTGTGGTGTGATGATGCGTGAGACCACTATACCATCGTGCCGGTGCAATGACAAATGGTAGGCGCCGCGGCCACAGGGCTCGTGAATTATCGGCCGGCGACGTCTCCACTGGGACCGCCGCGGTCCCCGCGGCCTGCCTGCACGTCCACGCGCCTCTGGTGTGACCAAGCGTTGCGCCCCCGCTGGCGTGCCGCGGGGACCGCGGCGGTCCCAGTGGACGCGCGTGCGTCTCGCGCTCGGAGTCTCTATGTCCAATAATTCACAGACCCTGGCCGCGGCCATTTGCGATTATCGGGGCGGCACGCTATACTAGCCAACTATTCGGCAGTGCTTTAGCGAATGTGGATGTAGGCGTCATGTAGATACCTGTTAGACGCGTGCGGTCTAAGCCGCATGACCAGTGTATGTTGGACACGCAGCCCTGGCGAGCCAGCGTTCCGCGCCGGTTTAGTAGCGTGAGGAGATGGAAATATGGCAACAATTCCACATGAGGGAGGGCCCCTCATTGGCGTGACGGATGTAGACAGCACGACGAGCGACATCAGGCTCAAGAAGAACGCCCTAACGTTGTGGGACTCGACGGCTATGGCCGTCACAAGCACCGCGCCGACCTACAGCATGGCCTCGACCATGTTTCTCATCGCCGGCGCGGTCGGCCTGGTGGCGCCGGCCACGATCATGGTCAGCTTTATCTTCGTCCTTGGTATCGCCATCGCCTATTCATACTTCAACCGGACAAATCCGAACTGCGGGGCGTCGTATTCGTGGTTGACCCAGGCGATTAGCCCCTTCCTCGGCTGGTTTACCGGCTGGATTCAACTCGTCGCCAGTATCCTGTTTATCATCACCGCGCCGGTGCTCGCGGGCTCGAATACACTGACCTTCCTGGCGTCGTTCGGCTGGGTACCGGCCAGCGCCAGCGGCAACACATGGGCCGTCGCGCTCGTCGGCCTTGTCTGGCTCGTCGTCGTCACGGCCATGGTCGCCTATGGCATCCGGATCACGGCGCACTTCCAGACGGCCATGCTGATCGTCGAGTACGTGGCCCTCCTGCTCTTCTCCACCCTCGCGTTCGTCAAGGTCGCGACCGTGCATCCAAGCGGTTCCGCGCCCGTTTCATGGCACTGGTTCAACCCGCTTGGGTTCCACTCCATCGGCCAGTTCGCCGCGGGCGCCGTCCTCGCGGTGTTCTTCTACTGGGGGTGGGACACGGCGGCCAACGTGAACGAGGAGACGAGCAACGCGCGTGTCAATCCCGGCCGGGCGGGGATCATCGGGATGTTTCTATTGCTGGTCGTGTTCTTGATCGCGGCCACCGCCATGCAATCGCTCCTGCCGCAGCAAACGATCCATGACCAGGGCGCGAACGCGCTGCAGTATTTCGCCGGCGCCGTCCTCCCCGCGCCGTGGAGCTACCTCATGCTGCTGGCGCTGCTCTCCTCGACCATCGCGGTCTTGCAGACGACGCTCCTCCCGGCCACGCGCCTCTCCTTTGCCATGTCGCGGGACCGGGTGTGGCCGCGCGTCTTCTCGATCATTCATCCGCGCTGGCAGACGCCCGCGATCGGCACGCTCATCCTCGCCGCCATCTGCATCGTCGGGCTGCTCTTGACAACCGTCTCTCCCAACGTCAACGCGACGCTGACTAGCATGTCGAGCAACATCGGCGTGCTCGTGTCGTTTTACTACGGCATCACCGGCTTCGCCTGCATCTGGTACTTCAGGCGCGTGCTCACGCGTAGCGCGGCAACGTTCTTTTTCGCTGGCGTCCTGCCTCTTGTCAGCGGCGCCTTTTTGTTCTGGATCGGTGTCGAGGTCGTCCTACAGGGCCAGCAGCAAAGTGGATGGGGCTACGTACTCCCGGTGCTTATCTGCTTCGTGGTCGGCGTCCCGCTGACCGCCGTCGCCTGGCTCGCCAATCGGCCGTATTTCGCCTATCGCCCCGTGGCTTACGACCCCGACGACGCGTCCAGTGTGGCCGCGCTGGCGGAGGCGCACGCTCGTTAGACGCGATGAACCGGCGCCTCACGGAATGCGACACCGGCTGGGCACAGGACTTGCACTATGTATCGCCTGAGAGCTGTGACGTTCAGCCCCACTAGCTTGTAGACGGGAGGCCGGCTACATGAGTGTTCTCGATAAGCTTCGCGGCAACCAGGCGCAAGATGCGGTGAAAGACACTGTCAATAACGTGACGCAGAATATAGGAGGTCAAAACACAATGGATAATCCTCAGCAGACATACTTCGCGGCGCTGGAAAACGTCCCTACCCCCGTATGGTACTGGTTGGGCATCGGCTCCATCGCGGCGTCGCTCATCCTTAAGACTCAAAAGCGGGGTGAGGACGCGCTGTTCGTCGGCCAGTGGCCGCCGACCTTCTTCATCCTGGCTCTGCTCCTCAAGCAAGGACGACCGAGCCAAGATTCCTGAGCCTCGCTTGATCGCCGGAGGCGCCGAGATTTTGCTTTCAACGCCTCCGGCATGCGCCAAATTTTCAAATAAACGTGACCGTGTGACGCTTTCAATAGTCGTCACACGGTCATGGCCCGTTTAACGCGCTGAATCCTGCCTTCAACGCCGGTCACTAGGGTCCGTGAAAAGTCAGCGGGTCCCACTGGGAGCGCGGACGCCTCGCCCGTTCAGCGCCCGCAGGCGTAGGCCGGCCATCCCCACAGGGCCGATGCGTCGCTCGTCATACGCTCCCAGGGCCGACGGGGACGGGCGAGACGCCCGCGCTCCCAGTAGATACGACGCGTGCCGCGCTGCAATGACCAGCGCGAAAAACTGGCGTGCACTGCTGGCAGGCGCCCAAACGGGCTATTGATAGCGGCTACCCGTACCCTTACCCTATGGGCATCAATGAAATGTTCTATCTGCTCATCTGGAGGAGTTTTACTGTATGGCAGCCTCGTCGGTTTCCGTTCGCGCCGGCGCCCCTGCACGGTCGGCTAACAAGGCCGACAAGGGGCTGCGCCTGGTACGGTTCCTGTTTGTCGCGACGGCTCTCGGCGCCGGCGCCACCCTACCATTCGAGCTCGGCGCGCTCCCGCTGCCGGCGTTCCTGCGGCCGCCGGCGCCGAGCGTCGTGTCCGTGACCAACTATCCGCGCACCGCCGTGGTCGGGCACACCGAGAAGTTTTCGGTCCGCCTGGCTGGCTCGGCGCACGCTCCGCTCACGTATATTCTGGTTTATCCCAACAATCGCCGGGCCATTGCCCATGTGCGTGCGGACGCGACCGGCTACTCCAGCCACACCTTCCGCCTCAACGGGTACACACTCCACCATTGGCGCGAAACGGCGATGATCGGCGTGGAAGACTCCTCCGGCAACGTCAAGGCATTCCTGCGCTTTGCCATCCAGCGAAGGCGCTAACGACTAGCGCTCCCCGACCTAGATGCGGCGCAGCACCGTTGTGTGCGCGTTCATCGACTGGTTGCGCGGCGTAACCAGTCCCATCCCCCCGAGGCGCGGCTGGCCGGCTTCTACGGGCTCGATCTCTACAGTCTGTACGGCTCGATCTCTACAGTCTGTACGGCTCGATCGAGGCGGTCATCGGCTACCTGGTCTGGGTGGACCCAGAGGCGGCCGCGCGGGCGAGTATGCGGGGCGTGACGGCCGCGTGGCCGAGGACGAGTACTTCTACGCCGAGCAGAACGCGCGGCTGGCCCGGAACGCCGAGGAGTACTACCGCGCGATGTTCCATGGACGCGTGTCGTCGTGGAACCTGCGCGACTGCCACATGGCCGAGACCCTCGACGCCCTGATCGCCCACCTCGACCGTCACGGTGGCCGTAGCAAGGTCGTGGTGTGGGAGCACAACTCCCACCTTGGCGACGCCCGTACCACCGAGATGGGCGATCGGCACGGTGAGCTCAACGTCGGCCAACTCGTGCGTGAGCGCTACGGCCGCGACGCGGTGAACGCCGGCTTCACGACCTACACAGGGACGGTCACCGCGTCCTCGGATTGGGGCGGGATCGCCGGGCGCAAGCGGGTGCGTCCGGGGATGGCCGGGAGCTACGAGGCGCTGTTCCACGACACGGGGATCGCACGCTTCCTGCTGCCGCTGCGCGACGGCGGCCTGGCGGCCGAGGGGCTGCGCACGGAGCGGCTGGAGCGGGCCATCGGCGTCATCTACCGGCCCGAGACCGAGCGCTGGAGCCACTACTTCGACGCACGGCTCGCCGACCAGTTCGATGCGGTGATCCATATCGACGAGACGCGGGCGCTGGAGCCGCTGGAGCGCGCCGCGCCGTGGGAAACGGGCGAGGCGCCGGAAACGTTCCCCTCCGCCGTCTAAGCGGCCACAGCAGGTATCTGGGGATGCGGGCGAAACGCCCGTCCCCCGCGCTTGGAAGGCGCACGAAGTTAGAAGGCGCACGAAGGGGGCGGACGTTTCGCCCGCACCCCTGGGATCGTCTATCCGATTGAATAGGGAGGCGACGCCAATGGATGCGGACAGGAATCAGGGGGATGTGCGAGAGAGCGCGGTATCCGTCGCGGCGGGGGCGGTAACGCTGGACGGGACGCTGGGCCTGCCGCCGGACGCGCGCGGCGTCGTGCTGTTCGCGCACGGCAGCGGTAGCGGACGGCACAGCCCGCGCAACCGCCATGTGGCGCGCGTGCTCCAGGAGGCCGGGCTCGCGACCCTGTTGATCGACCTGCTCACGCCGGAGGAGGAGGCGGTCGATGCGCGGACGCGAGAGTTACGCTTCGATATCGGGCTGCTGGCCGGGCGGCTCGCCGGCGCGACGGACTGGCTGGGGTGCCAACCCGCCACGCAACACCTCCGAGTCGGCTACTTCGGAGCCAGCACGGGGGCCGGGGCGGCGCTGGCGGCCGCGGCGGAGCGCCCCGAGGCGGTCGGCGCGGTCGTATCGCGCGGGGGCCGGCCCGACCTGGCCGGGGCGGCCCTGGCGCGCGTCCGGGCGCCTACTTTGCTCATCGTCGGCGGTAACGACATGCCAGTGATCGGGATGAACGAGGAGGCGCTGGCCCAGTTACGCGGCGCCACGCGGTTGGAGATCATGCCGGGGGCGACACACCTGTTCGAGGAGCTTGGGGCGCTGGACACGGTGGCGGGGCTGGCCCGCGACCGGTTCGCCCGCTACCTCACACACGGCGGCTAACGGCGCCGCTAGCCGTCGTGCTCCTCCTCGGTGTCGTGATAGTCCGGGTTCTCGACGGGCGGCAGGGGACGTCCGAGGCGATCCAGGGGCGTGATCGTGGGCCGGCGTCCGGTGGCATACGCAGCAGGACGATGACGTAGAGGACGAAGCACAGGACGGAGAGGACCATGGTCACGGTGGCAATGCCCTCGACCCACATCATTGCGTGGCCTCTCTGCTCTCCGGCGCCGCGACCGAACGCAGGGCGATGCGCGGGGTGAGCGCGGCGATCTCCTCCCAGCGGACGCGCCGTCCCTCCTCCCGGCCCGTCGCGCCGAAGCGCGACGCCCACGCGCGTGGCCCGACCAGCAGCGTCGTGACCCGCAACTCGTCGCCCCATAGCTCGGCTACGACATCGACGACGCGGCCCAGGCGTCGGCCGGCGGCGTCGACGACGACGCGTCCGATCAATTCCTGCAGGCGCACGGTCGCGGGAAGATCCCCCGTCGGCGGCGCGCTCATCGCCGCGCCCACGGGAGATGGCTGATCCAGCGTTCCCAGATGTCCTTGTCGCCGCGCAGGAGGCCGGCGTCCACCCGGCTCAGGTCGATATGCACGGTCACGTCGATGTCGGCGACCATCGACCATCGACCATCGATCATCGACTATCGACTATCGACTATCGACCACCGCGAAGTAGCCATAGTACACCGCCGAGCCCACGAGGGTAAGGACGGCGGCGCCGAGAAAAATGGCGTCGTAGCCGAACCGCGCCACGATAACGCCCGCAGCCAGTGAGCCGATCGACCACCCGCCGTTGTAGGCGAGCGAACGCCAGCCGGATACGATGCCGCGCAGGCGCGCCGGCAGGATCTCCATGGAGTAGGTGTTCTCCAGCGCGCCTGAAACGGTGCCGAACGAGTTGCGCGCGATGTAGGCCAGCGTGGCTATGCCCAGGCCGGGATGCAGCCAGAAGAGCAGGAAGGCCGGCGCGGTTAGGATGCGCGCCGCGTTGAACCCAGGCAGGCGTCCCCAGCGCCCGAAGACCGGCGCCAGGAAGGCCACGCCGGCGCAGACCAGCCCCGACACGGCGAAGATCGTCCCAATAGTCCCCGTACCAGCGTGCAGGCGCGTGGCGAAGTAGACGTTGAAAAACGGCATGGTCGCGCCCATACTCAGGGCGATGATCACGGTGGCGAGCAGCATCACGAGGACGGCGCGCCGCGTGCGCTGCTCGTCGCGCGCTGGCGTAACTGTCCGCACCGGGTAGTCCTCGTCGTCGGGCGGCGGCGCGCTGTCACGCATGGACCGGAACCACACCACTCCAATCGCCGTGACGAGCACGCCCACGAGAAGCCCCACGCGGTTATAGAGCGCCGTCGTGTCACCATGAGCGTGTATCAACCCGGCGGTGAGAGTTGGGACGGCGCCGCTGAGCAGCGAGCCGATCATCGTCCCTATTGTGGCCGAGGCAAAGTAGGCCGAGAAAAGGTGTGTGCGCTGGCGTATCGTGGCGTAGCGCATCATATAGGGCAGCGCGGGGATCGTGGCGGTGGAGAACCCGACGCCGGAGATTGCCGCCGCCACGACCAGCAGGACATCGTTGGTGACGAGTGCGGAGAGTCCCGATGCGAGCGCCATGACCGCCGCGCCGGCCATCAGGACCGCGCGCTCGCTGTAGCGGCGTAGCGCCAGGCCCGCCAGCGGCGCGATAGCCGCCTGGCCGATCGTGGTCGCGGCGGCGACGAGCCCGACGTAGCCGACGCTGTGGTGGAGGGCGACGAGGTAGAGGTTGAATAGGACGCCAAAGACGCCCAGCCCGACGTTGATGCACAGGTTCCCGATCAGCATGCGGCGGGCGTTGGGGTGCAGGCCGACGAAGACGTGGAGGTAGGCCAGGGTGGCGCGTACCGGACCCTGTTTGGCCCGGTCGTCCTCCGCTACCCGCACAGTGATACACCCGCTTCTATCTTGGCGCCTACTTTAGCTTAAGGCTATCAGCTTTCGGCGATCAGCCATCTCATACGCGCTCGAAGTACTCGATAGGTGTGACGAAGATGGTGGCGCCGCCGACTTCGACGTCGATGGGGTGGGGGACGAATAGCTCACCCATCTCGCCGCCATGCAGCAGCGGCGCCATTACGCGCGTGCGCGTCTTGCAGGTCGCGCGGATGACCTGCAACGCGTCCTCGAGCTTATGGTCCTCGACGCCGATGAGGATCGTGCTGTTGCGGGCGCGCAGGAAGCCGCCGGCGCTCTGGACGCGCGTGGAGCGGAAGCCCTGCGCCACCAGCGCGTTGGTCAACTTCCCGGCGTCCTCGTCGCGGACGATAGCGGTGATCAGTTTCATGGCCGCATCGTACCATGTTTTAGCAATCAGCGGTCAGCCCTTCAACTGTTTGACACGGTAGGGCGGCTCCCCTCTCCCGCGCACGGGAGAGCCGGTTGGGCTGTCGGAGCGGAGCGGAGAGAGACCAATCCGCATGGAGTGGGGGTGAGGGGTCCTGGCTGATTGCTTATCCTTCCTGTTCGGGAGAGATACGCACATGGCGGTTGGGCTCCTTGCCGCGGCTGCGCGACGCGATGTTGTAGCGCTCAGCCAGACGGTGTTGCAGCCGCCGCACGTAGGCGTTCTGCGGTGTGAGGTCGACCATGCCGCCCCGGTCGAGGGCGCTGGTGATGGCGTCCTCGGCTTCTTGTAGCGCCTGCGTCATGGGGTTGCCGTCGCGCGACGCGGGCGACGCGGGGGTGGTGTTGCCGAGGTCGTATACCCCCGCGAGGCAACTCTGCATCTGCGCCATCGTGTTGTTCTTGAGCACGTAGACCGGCTTGCCGTGCGCCTCGGCGTCGCGCAACGCCGGCGGCTTGCGGCGATAGTAGTTCTTGAGCGTGATCAACAGGTCGGCCTCGTCGATGTCGCGTACGATCGACACGGGCAAGCGCATGTCGCGGATAGCCTGCTCGAGCTTGGGCCGGCTCACGCCGAAGGGGTAGACGCGCAGCGGCTGCAAGCCGGCCGCGTCGGGCACGCGATACAGGGCGCGGTCCCGCCCGCCGCCGATCTCGTCGTCCCCAGCCTCGTCGTCGTCCTCGTCGCGCGCGCGGCCCTCGTCGATGTCGCGGCCGGTCATCGTGACCTCGCCCTCCTCGTCGCGCTGGCGCACCTGCACCTGCGCCTTACGGCCGAGCAGGATGTTGTCGACCGTGCGCGCCACCTCGGGATGGACGGTGACGTGGTGGTAGTCCTGGATCTCCACGATCACGTCGAAGGTCGGCGGGGCCTTGCGCTCGAGCACGGACTTCTGCGTGCCGCGGCGGCGCGCCTCCTCGTCGCCAAGCGTGACGGTCTGGATGCCGCCGATAAGGTCGCTGAGCGTGGGATTCTGCATCAGATTATCCAGCGTGTTGCCGTGCGCGGTGCCGATCAGCTGCACGCCGCGCTCGGCGATGGTGCGCGCGGCGTGCGCCTCGAGCTCGGTCCCGATCTCGTCGATGACGATCACCTCGGGCATGTGGTTCTCCACCGCTTCGATCATCACGGCGTGCTGGCTGAGCGGCGTGCTCACCTGCATGCGGCGCGAGCGCCCGATGCCGGGATGTGGGATGTCGCCGTCGCCGGCGATCTCGTTGGAGGTGTCGACCACGACGACGCGCTTGTGCTCCTCGTCGGAGAGTACGCGCGCCATCTCGCGCAGCAGTGTCGTTTTGCCGACGCCGGGCTTGCCGAGTAGGAGGATGCTCTTGCCGGACTCCACGATGTCGCTGATGATGGCGATGGTCCCGAAGACGGCGCGCCCGACGCGGCAGGTCAGGCCAATAACTTTGCCCTTGCGGTTGCGGATGGCCGAGATGCGGTGCAGGGTGCGCTCGATGCCGGCGCGGTTGTCGTCGCCGAACTCGCCGATGCGCCCGACCACGTAAGCGATATCCTCCTCGCTCACGGGTAATTCCGAGAGTTCGATCTCGCGCCCGCGGAAGCGCGCCGTGGGCACGCGCCCAAGGTCCATCACGACCTCGAGCAGAGCCTCGTCGCCGCTGATCCTCTGTACCGCCGTGCTGATGTGCGGCGGCAGGGCGTCGAGCAGAAGGTGGATATCGTCGATCTGTTCTTTTTCAGTCATGCTGTGTGTGCTCCAAGGTGGTCATCCCCACCCGTCCGACCTGTCGCGGAACTAGTGAGCGGGGAGCGTTGGGTTGCTGATAGTGCGAAACGTCGAGCCCCAGGCTTTGCGCCCGCAACGCGGCGAGTAGTAATTGTCGTTCGGTCACGCGCGCCACGGCGTGCTTGACCAGCAGGGCGTGCGCGGCGGCCTCTTCGAATCCGACGCGCCGCAGGCCGCGCAGCACGGTATCTTCGTAGGCGCGGACGTGGCAGACCGTGCGGCGGTCCCGGCGAATGTCCAGGGCCACGGCGGCGTGAGTGAGCAGCGCCGGGAGGACGTCGCCGACCCCTGGGTGCAGCATCACCTCCAGGCGTTGTGGCTGCTGCCGCGCTGTTTTCGTCAGCCGCACCCACCCCACGATCGTCCCTTCGTCGTGGAGCACGATCTCGCGTGGCCGTCTCAGGCGGTCGACCGTCGCCGCGGCCAGCGAGCCGCGGCTCCAGCGCTTGCTGCTCAACCCCTCGGCGTGTCGCGCCTCCGCTGGGGCCAGCGAGCAATAGAGCTGGAAGATGCCCCAGGCGTCGGCCGGGCGCCGCGCGCTAAGACTAAGGCGCGCGGGGAGCGGGGCCGGCGTGAGGTCGAGGTAGTCGGCGGACAGTGTGTACTCATCGGCGTAGCGCCGGAAGCCGCGTCGCGTCAGCAGGTCCAATCCCTCGCGATCGGCCGGAGCGCGGGCGAACGTGCGCAAGCCGCCGCGGCTTCCCGTGGCTTGCACCACCGCATCGAGCAGGTCGTCGGCGATCCGCTCGCGCTCCTGGTCGTCTGGTAGGAGCGCGTGGTCATGTGGGCCGGAGGAGGGTATAGCCAGCCGGACCAAGTCCCAGGCGTCGCGCGTTGGACGCGCCGTCATCTGCGCCAGCCCCGTGATGGCGCCACGCTCACGCTGCACGAAGGTAAAGACCGTCTGGTTGACGTCCTGCCAGGCCGAGGCGAGCGCCAAGCTTGCCGCGGAGGGCATGGCGTCGAGCGGCGCCGGCCAGAGCAGGCGCCCAGCGCGGCTCGCCTCGACACGACGGACCGCGAGGAGATCGTAGAACCGGATTGAGCGGACCCCCAAATTAGTCCTCTGGTTGGTAGTCGATGGTCGATGGTCGATGGTCGATGGTCGATAGTCGGTGGTCGATGGTCGATGGTATGTCTGTGGTGTTGTCGTGACGGGAGTGGGCGTCGTTAGTGGCGTTGTCCTGCTGGGTGGCGGCGCACATGGCTACGAAGTAGTCGTGGATGCGCGCGTCGCCGGAGAGTTCGGGGTGGAACGCGGTGGCAAGCAGCGCGCCCTGTCGCGCCGCCACGATCGTCCCATCGTCCAGGCGGCCCAACTCCCGCGCGGCGGGACCGACCCGTTCGATGGCGGGAGCGCGGATGAAGACGGCGTGAAACGGAACGTCGCCGAGGGCGGGCATGACAATATCCTGCTCGAAAGAGTCGAGTTGGCGGCCGAAGGCGTTACGTTTGACCACGATATCCATCTCGCCCAGCGTGGGCTGCCCCGCTACACCGATGTCGCGCGCCAGCAGGATCATGCCGGCGCAGGTACCATAGACCGGTGTACCCGCCTCTATTGTACGACGCAGCGGCTCCAGCAGTCCGCTCGTTATCAAGAGCTTACCCATCGTGGTGCTCTCGCCGCCGGGGATGATGATACCGTCCAGCCCCTCCAGCGCGGGGGGGAGCCGCACGGGGACGGCCTCGACGCCCAGCGACCGTAGCATGGCGATGTGTTCGATAAAGGCCCCTTGTAGGGCCAGGACACCGATTTTCATAACACTTACCAGCCGCGGGCGGCCATCAACTGATCTTCGCGGATCGTGGCGATCTCCAACCCCTGCATGGCGTCGCCGAGCCCCTTCGACGCCTGCGCGATGATGGCGGGGTTGTTGTAGTGCGTCGTGGCCTCGACGATAGCCTTGGCGCGGCGGGCGGGGTCGCTGCTCTTGAAGATGCCCGAGCCCACGAAGACGCCGTCCGAGCCGAGTTGCATCATCAGGGCCGCGTCGGCTGGGGTAGCGATGCCGCCGGCGGCGAAGTTGACCACGGAGAGCTGGCCCGTCTCGTGGACCTCGCGCACCAATTCGTAGGGCGCGCCGATCTCCTTGGCGAAAGCCATCAACTGCTCGGGCAGCAGCCCCTTGAGCTCACGGATCTGACCCTGGATGAGCCGCTGGTGGCGCACCGCTTCGACGATATTGCCGGTGCCGGCCTCGCCCTTGGTGCGGATCATCGCGGCGCCCTCGCCGATGCGGCGCAGCGCCTCGCCGAGGTCGCGCGCGCCGCAGACGAAGGGAACCTTGAAGGCGTGCTTGTCGATATGGTAGCTCTCGTCGGCGGGCGTCAGCACCTCGCTCTCGTCGATGTAGTCGACGTTGAGCGCCTCCAAGATCTGCGCCTCTACGAAGTGGCCGATGCGCGCCTTAGCCATCACCGGGATAGTCACGGCGTCGATAATCTCCTGAATCATAGCGGGATCGCTCATGCGCGCCACGCCGCCCTGCTGACGGATATCGGACGGGACGCGCTCGAGCGCCATCACGGCCACGGCGCCGGCATCCTCGGCGATGCGCGCCTGCGCGGCCGTGACGACATCCATGATGACGCCGCCCTTGAGCATCTGCGCCAATCCGCGCTTGACCGTCCCCGTCGCCTTTTCCATCACCGCCGTACCCTCCACAGCGCGTCCGCGACGCGCTTTTTAATCGACATAATATATCGCTGTCTCTATCTACAAGTATACCACGCGGCGGGGAGCGGCTTTTGGGCGAGGGGCGAGGGGCGATAGTCGATAGTCGATAGTCGATAGTCGATAGTCGGGAGCCTAACCGTGGATGGCAATGGGAGCGCCAGTTGGTTAACCTAATAGCAGATAATCGCGACACACTTGAATATGGGCGATACTCTAAACGCACCTACTCATGACTCACGACTCACGACTCATGACTCACGACTCACGACTCACGACTCACGACTCACGACTCACGACTCACGACTAACCACCAGGAGAGATTGTGACCAACCTACTCATCGCGCAGTCCGGCGGCTGCACCGCCGTCATCAACAGTTCGCTCGTCGGCGTCGTGGACGAGGCCCTGGAGCAGGGGGGCATCGCGGGGATATACGGCAGCCGCTTCGGCATCCGTGGCCTGCTCGATGGGTCATTGATGGACCTCGGTCGGCAGGACCGTGCGACGCTCGACCGCGTACGGCGCACGCCCTCGGCCGCGCTCGGCTCGGCGCGCTACAAGCTCTCCGACGCGGAGTGCGCGCGCTGTCTCGACACGCTTGCCCGCCACGACATCGGCGTCTTCGTCATGATCGGCGGGAATGACTCGGCCGACACGGCGCACCGCCTCGGCCGGCTGGCCGCCACGCGCGGGCAGGCGCTGCGCGTCGTCGCCGTGCCCAAGACGATCGACAACGACCTGCCCGATACCGACCACTGTCCCGGCTACGGCAGCGCGGCGCGCTTTCTGGCGCAGGGCGTCGTCGACGGCGGGCGCGACGCCGAGGCCATCCGGCACTGGGACCCCGTCAAAGTGGTCGAGGTGATGGGCCGCGACGCTGGCTGGCTCGCCGCAGCCACGGCGCTGGGCGCGCGCGACGCGCGTGACGCCCCGCACCTGATCTACGTCCCCGAGCGTCCCTTCGCGCTCGACGCCTTCCTGCAAGACGTCGCCGCCGTGCACGCGCGGCTGGGCTACTGCGTCGCCGTCGTCGCCGAGACTGTGCGCGACGCCGAGGGACAACCGGTGGGTGGGTTGGAGCGGGCCGCGCCGATCGACGCCTTCGGCCACCCCGTCATCGCGGGGACGGCGGCGGCGTTGTGCGGCGCGATCGGGGCTGAACTGGGCCTGAAGGCGCGTTTCGACAAGCCCGGCACGCTGCAGCGCATGTCCATGGCGCTCGTGTCGGAGGTCGACTGGGAGGAGGCGTATGCGTGTGGGCGGGCGGCGGTGCGCGTGGCCGTCGCGGGACAGAGCGAGGTGATGGTCACGCTGCGCCGCGTCTCCGACGAGCCCTACCGCTGCGAGACCGGCCTGACGCCGGTCGCCCACGTCGCCAACGCGCAGCGGCTGCTGCCTGCCGAGTACCTGCACCCCACGCGCCCGTGGGTCAGCGACGCCTTCCTCGCCTACGCCCGTCCCCTGCTCGGCGGCCCGCTGCTCGACTACGGTCGCCTGGACGACCTGCCCGTCTGATGCAGGGGCTTGCTTAATTACGCATTAGGTCTCGCTGTTGTCCCTGGTGGGTTCGCGGCGGGATCGCTTGCGCCTAAGCGACAACACAACGCCGAGGCCGGAGATGAGCCCCAAACCGAGCAACTCGCCGCTGCCCAATTCGGGCGTGCTCGCCGGGGGCGGCGGTGACGGCGTGAAGGGGGTGGTCGTGGCCGGCGGCGTTGGCGGCACGCTCGAGGTAGCTGTCGCGGTTGGCCCGCCCGGCGTATTGGTGGTCGTTGGCCCGCCCGGCGTATTGGTGGCGGTCGCGGTTGGCCCACCTGGCGTGTTCGAGGCGGTCGCGGTCGTGGTTGGGCCAACTGGTGTATTCGTCGCCGTTGGGCCACCCGGCGTATTCGTCGCTGTCGGGCCGCCTGATGTATTGGTGGTCGTAGGGCCACCCGGCGTATTGGTGGCCGTTGGCCCGCCCGGCGTGTTCGTCGACGTTGGTGTTGGCGTCATGACTGCGAGCAACGTCTTGAGACTGTCCGCGGTCGTTCTGGTGGGCGTGAGTGTCGCTGTCTCTGTTGACACACGTACCGGCGCCGTGAGTTTTTGGCTGGGCCGCGCCTTATGTGTCGTACCCGCCGAGTGGGGTGTCGACGTTGCGTGCGGCGCGGGTGTCGCGCGACCTGTTGGCGCGCAAGGGGTGATGGCTCCCGTCGGGGCCGTTGGCAGTCCCGCAGCATTGGTTGGCCGCGGCGTCGGTGTTAGGCACGGCGCGACCGTCGCGTTCGCGGCCGGCGCCGCTTGTCTGTGTGACGTCCGCGCCCGCGCCAGCCGGCCGCTCGACGATGCGGGCTTCAATCGGACGACGGCGCTGTATCGACCGGTTTGGGGCAGGGCTATGGGCATACGCGGCGCCGCGACGGCAGTGGTGGCGGACGTTGGGGCAACAGTAGACGCGGCAACTGACGGAGCAGACCTGGACGTCGGAATCGCGGTAGATGTAGACGCGGCGGACAGAACAGCGAGAGAGGGGGTACATGCTATTGCTGCCGGCGCGGGAGCGTGACCGCCGCCGTGTGGACCCGCGGGAAGGCCGCCGGACCCGCCGCAGGTACTGCCTACGATGAGTGTGAGGAGAACATGACGAACGACGATAAGGTGCAACAAGCCCTTTTGTCCTTTTCGATAACGGACTATAGACCACTCCTCGCGTGGCTATAAGACAAACAGGCTGTTGCAGACGGTACCGACCATCCGTAAGAAATAGTACCCTGCTTCACTATCCCAGTCAAATTAGTAGGATCCAGGGCCACGAGAGGTTAGAGTGGAAGCGGCGCCAGGACGTGTCGCTATATAGTAAAGATAAACAGTGTGAGTTCGAGCGGCCGCGCCGGCCGGCGATTGTCGTATGGGGATTAGTAGACGTGCCCAGGATACTCTGCGTAGACGCTGATCCGTACCTGCTTGACCTGCTGCGTTATGGCTTTACCCGCGAGGGTTTCAAGATCGTCACGACGGATAGCGGGCGTGAGGCGTTGCGGTTGGCGCGGTCGGAAACGTTTGATATGCTCATCCTCGACGTCAGTCTCCCCGATGTGGACGGCTTCACAGTGCTCGCCACCCTGCGCACATTCTCCGCCATGCCCGTGGTCGTGCTCACAGCGCTCATCGAAGATGAGGACGTCATCAACGGCCTCGAGGGAGGCGCGGACGACTACGTCACCAAACCCTTCAACATGCAGACGCTCATCGCGCGCGCCAAGGCTATCATACGACGGGCCACGTTACGACCTCTAGCGGGGCCGGAGCGTGAGGATGAGCGGACGTATCAGGTCGCGAACGCCGTCCTGGACACGGCGACGTATGAACTGGCGGCGCCAGACGGACTGACGGTGCGTCTGACGCCGATGGAAGGCCGGATCCTGCGCCTGCTCGTGGCGCACGACGGGCAGGCGCTGTCGGCCGACTATATCCTGCGGGAGGTGCGGCACGGCGCGGGCGATAGTGACGTCAATGTGATCAAGACGCATATCCGTCACCTGCGCAAGAAGATTATGCTGCTGCCAGGCAGGCCGCAACCAATTCGTACGTTGCCCGGCATGGGGTACGTCTTCGATGACGCGGGCAGCCGCGGGCGCGTGGAGACCCAAGAGATAGCGGCGTGCCAGGAGGGGTAGCAATGATAGCGCCGGCCGTCACGGTCTTAATGCCTACGTATGGGCACGCCTTTTTCATCCGCCGCGCCCTCGACAGCCTCTTCGCGCAGACCTTCGCCCATTGGGAACTCGTGATCGTCGACGATGGCTCCCCCGACGATACCGCGGCGGCGGTGGCCACGTACCTGGCCGACCCCCGTGTGCGCTACCGCCGCCTGGAGCGCAACAGGGGCCTCGGCGGCGCCCTCAACGTGGCGCTCGACATGGCGCGCGCCCCGCTCGTGGCCTACCTGCCCTCCGATGACGTCTATTACGCCGCACATCTCGCCACCCTCGTCGCGGCCCTGGACGGCGACGAGGGCGCCGTGCTGGTCTACTCTGGCGCGCGCCACCACTATAACCGGTCCGCGCCCGGCCTCGTCGAGGGCTACCCCCTGCAGCTCGCGCAGGTCGCGCATCGCCGCGTGGACGAGCGCTGGACGACGCGCGAGGAGTTGGTCACGGACGATTTCGAGCGCATGTATTGGGCGCGGCTGCGGCCGTACGGCCGGTTCGTGGGCACGGAGCGGGTGTCGTGCGAGTGGGTCGACCACCCCGACCAGCGCCACAAGGTCATCCGCGAACCGCTCGGCGGCCTCAACCCCTATCGCGCGCGCTACCACGTCGCCGGCCCGCTACGCTTCCACTCGTCGGTCGGTAACCGCATCGACGAGGCCGCGCACTACCGGCCGTTCAACGAGCGCCCCGCCCCGCCGCCGGCCCGCGATGGGCTGAAGATTCTGCTGGTGGGCGAGCTCGCCTACAACGCCGAGCGTATCCTCGCGCTGGAGGAGCGCGGGCACACCCTCTATGGCCTGTGGACGCCCGAGCCCTACTGGTTCAACACCGTGGGTCCGTTCCCCTTCGGCCATGTCCAGGACCTACCGCGCCAGGGCTGGCAGGAGGCCGTGCGCCGCGTCAAGCCCGACGTCATCTATGCCCTGCTCAACTGGCAGGCCGTCCCCTTGGCCCACCATGTCCTGACGGAAAACCCCGGCGTCCCCTTCGTGTGGCACTTCAAGGAAGGTCCCTTTATCTGCCTGGAGAAGGGCTTGTGGCCCCAACTCCTCGACCTGTACACGCGCGCCGAGGGGCAGATCTACTCTAGCCCCGCGATGCGCGATTGGTTCGAAACGGTCGTGCCCGGCCTCACGGGGCGCGCGCCCACGATCGTCCTGGACGGTGACCTGCCCAAGCGCGAGTGGTTCGGCGACGACCGCGTGGCGCGCCTCTCCGACGCGGACGGCGCGATCCACACCGTGGTGGCCGGCCGCCCCATCGGGCTGCACCCCTGAACCGTTGGCGAACTCGCGGCGCAGGGCGTCCATCTGCACTTCTACGGCGACTTCACACAGGGGCAATGGGTCAGCTGGATCGAGCAGGCGCGCACGCTGGCCCCGCGCCATCTGCACCTACACCCCAACGCCGGCCCAGAGGGCTGGGTCCGTGAGTTCTCGCGCTACGACGCCGGCTGGCTGCACCTCTTCCGGAGCGAGAACGGCGGCGAACTGCGCCGCGCCATCTGGGACGACCTGAACTACCCCGCCCGCATCGCCACGCTCGCCGCCGCCGGCTTGCCCATGATCCAGGGCGACAATTCCGGCTCGATCGTGGCCACGCAGACGCTGGCGCGCGCCTACGACATCGGTGTCTTTGCCACGGATATGGCTGACCTGCGCGCCCAGCTCGACGATCGTGGACGCATGGCGCGCCTGCGCGAGAACGTGTGGAATTGCCGCATGGACTTTACCTTCGACCACCACGCCGATGGCCTCGTCGCGTTCTTCCGGCAGGTCATCAATGCGTCGCACCTTTGATACTTGCGATAGTTTCTCTTGCGTGAGAATGTGGCGGATCGACAGTCTAAAGGGCGTACAGCGAGTGGTGAACGCAATGGCTCATACACACGTCCTGAGCGTCGCCCGCGTGGTGATAGGAGTGGCTTACGTCTACATCCGGAGCGGGCGGCGCGGGGTGAGCGTAGCGGCGCCTACACTCACCCCGAACGTGTGCCGCGTGGTGACCGCAGTGGGTCACGACTTCATCCAGAGAGCCGGCCCCGAGGTGAAAATAACCCTGCGGCAAAATTGACGAACGAGCAGGTGACGGATATAAGGGCTCGCTATGCGGCAGGAGTGTCAAAGGCCGAATTGGGCAGGCTCTTTGGGATGAGCCACCGATCCATCAGGGATATCGTCAACGGCAAGAAATGGACACACGTATAATGATGGCCGTGCTATTTATCTGCAGGACCATTGATACGCAAGGCCTCTTGAAAACATGAAAGCCGCGACGTTGGAAGCGCCATATGCATCCCAATACGAGCGCGTTTCGCCAATCTGAGAGGCATACAAGAAATACGTGCCGGGCATGAATTGGAACAGGCCCGAGGCGCCGCTGGGGTTGTGGGCACCGGGGTTGAGGCCCGACTCGCACGAGGCCACGCGCAGCAGCCAATTGTAGCTCACGCCCCAACGGGCGGCCGCCTGGGCGATGGCGTCGGTGGCGCTGCCGCCGCTGGCGGGAACACTGCGGTAGATGGGAGCAGGCCGGTAGGGCCGGTAAATGGGAGCGGGGCGGTAGTAGCCGGGGGCGGGACGGCGAGGGGGGCTGTAGTAGCCGACACCGCGGGTGTAGGGGGCGGACGAGGCGCTGGCCTGGAGCGGCGCCAGGAACGTGAGGGCGCTCACGATCATCAGGAGAACAGTTGCGTACGTCTTCAAAACACGACCTTTGTATTTTCTATCTCGACATGTCCATCGACATGGAGTCGTGGGGCTGATGGGGGCGCATGTGTGCTGTGCGGGACACCCCTTTGTGTCACGTCAATATGCTTCATGTGTGCTGTGCGGGACACCCCTTTGTGTCACGTCAACACACTTGCGGTAAGGTACCACGGCATCTACATTGGCGTCAAGGGTACTTTTTGACATTCCCGGCCATTGACAAACCGTTTTGGCCGCTTCCAGCGGACAAATAAGTGATGAACAGGCTACACTAACGAGAACGAATAGAGGACTATTAACCGTTGTAGGAGGCGTTGTGTGAAGGCGATCGTGCTCCACGAGGTAGGCGAGCCCGCGACCGTTCGACTGGAAGACGCGGCGGACCCGCGGCCGGGGTCGGGCGAGGTCGTGGTGCGGCTGCGCGCCGCCGCCCTCAACCACCGCGACCTCTTTATCCGGCGCGGCCAGTACGCCGGCCTGCGCTTCCCGATCATCCCTGGGTCCGACGGCGTCGGCGCCGTCGCGGCCGTCGGGGACGGCGTCACGGAGGTCCGGCCCGGCGATGACGTGATCATCAACCCCAGCGTCAACTGGGGCGATGACCCGCGCGCGCAAGGCCCCTCGTTCAAGATTTTGGGTTTGCCCGACAACGGGACCTTCGCGCAACTGGTCGCGATCCCCGCCGCGAACGCGCTGCCGCGGCCGGCCGGTCTCTCCGACGAGGAGGCCGCCGCCATCCCGCTGGCCGGCCTCACGGCGTACCGCGCCGCCGTCACGCGCGGGCGCGCGCGGGCCGGAGATACCGTGCTCGTGCTCGGCATCGGCGGCGGCGTGGCCACGTTCGCCCTGCTCATCGCCAAAGCGCTCGGCGCGCGCGTCCTCGTCACCTCGGGGAGCGACGACAAGATCGAGCGTGCGCGCGCCCTCGGCGCCGACGACGGCTTCAACTACAAAACCGTAGACTGGGTTAAGGCTGTGAAAAGGGCGACCGGCGGCCAGGGGGCGGACCTCATCATCGACGGCACGGGCGGCCAGACCTTCGACGGGGCGCTCGACGCCGCGCGTCCTGGCGGCCGCGTCGTTTCGTACGGCGCCACCACCGGCCCCGTCCCCGACCTAGCGGTGCGGCGGTTATTCTTCAAGCAACTCGACGTGATGGGCTCGACGATGGGCTCGCCGGACGACTTTCGCGCCATGCTCGACCTGTTTGGCGCGGGTAAGGCGCGTCCCGTCGTCGACCGTGTATTCCCGCTGGCCGAGGCCGGCGCGGCGCTCGGCCACATGGAACAGGCCGCGCAGTTCGGCAAGATCGTGTTAAAAATTGAGTGAGGAGGGTAGGCGACATGACCGATGAGCAGCGGCTGGCCCGCGCGCTTGGCGTGAGCGACGCGGCCGGCGTACAAACGCGTTTGGAGGCGGCCTACGCCTCGCCGGAGGGCGCCTCCGACCTGGCCGACGCCGTCCTACGCCACACCTGGGGCCGGCCCGAGGACAACGACCTGCTGTGGTACGTCGACGACCTGTTCGCCGCACGCGCCGAGCAAGCCCACGCCAACGGACAGCCCACCCCGGCCGGCCTCGCGACATGGGAGGAGAAAGTGGCGTCGCTGCGTGACATGTAGACGCGGCTATCACGTTTGAGACAAGACGAGGAATAGCGGCATGTCCATCACCTACACCAACCGCAAAGGAGTGACCTACCATCTGTGTCGCGGCGTGACGAAGACGGGTAAGCCCCGTTACTACTTCGCGCGCGAGCCCCGCGACGAGCCCGTAAACGAGATACCGCAGGGCTACAGGATCGGCGAAAGCGTCAATGGCGTTGTTTCTCTCGGCAAAGAGTATGAGTCGCCGTTCTGGCCCGAAGAGGTCGCGGCGGTAGAGACCGTGCTGCGGCGCCACCCTCAGGCGCGCGCGTACCGCGTCGACGTCAGGCGCGACGCTATCGATGTTTGCGAGCAACAAGGGGGCGGCGCGGACGTTTTGCTCGATGAATTGGGCGCACTGGGATTGTCCCTCTCACGACCTAGAACTGAGAAGTACCGCGCCTACCTTGAACAGATAGCGCGGTACGCGCCGGTGCTGCGCTTTACCCTGGCCGACGCGAGTCGGCGCGATTTCGACGTGCATCGCTGGTGCTACCGCGGCCGCATCAATGGCTGGCTCGACCTGCACCGGCATGGACCTGTCTTGCAGCTCGCCCGCGAGGTCATCCCTACTCTGGGTACAGACGACTTCTTTGAGCTATGGTGATTGACGACCGGTGGGAGAACCGACATGTTTCATAGGCCCCCTGACCTGCCGGCTTTGCGTCAGCGGGAGATGACCGACGACGGCCCATACATCGGGTCAAACGCGCACAACGGGTTGATGATGTGGTTGTACGGCCTGCTACGCCAGCTAGAGCGTGGCAGCGGCGCTTCCTGGCGCGTGGCCAACCTGCTGGATATGGATATTCCCTGGGACGATGGGCAGGTAGATCGCCTGCGGGCCGACATCATGATTTACCCTATCTTCATCGACCCAAACCTGGAGGTACTTGACATCGGCAAGGCGGGGCCGCCGACGCTGGTGCTGGAGGTCGCCATCCCGGCCGACGCGTTCGCGCAGGCCGTCGCCTTGACCATGAGCCAGCCGGAGGAGGTGGACGTGAACGAGATCCTGTTCCGGCCCACGCGCCAGGACCTGTAAGCGCCCCCTGGCTCAGGACAGGTCCAGGGGCGGCTGATCCAGCAGGGTACATTCAGGGTACATTACGGAGAAAGATAAAGGAGAACGACGATGGAGATCACGCGCAGCGGTTCACGGCCCTCCGGCAAAGGGCCGACGGAGTACTTCACGGGCAGTGTCCGCATTGATCCCTTGTTCGAGGCGCCCGATCCAGCACGCGGGCGCGGCACCAGCGTCACGTTTGAGCCCGGCGCGCGCACCGCATGGCACACCCACCCGCTCGGTCAGCCCCTGATCGTGACGGCTGGAGGCGCAAGCTGGAGCGCCTGGAGGAGAACATCGGAGCGGCTGCCGTGGAACTGACGCCCGACGATCTGCGTGAGATCGAGAGCGCCGCCGCACAGATCACGGTACAGGGGGCGCGGTACCCCGAAAGCATGGAGCGACTGACGGATCGCTGAGCGGCAAAACAGGCCAGTGCCCCTTTCGCGGTGACTGGGGTGATGGGGTCGTTGGCCGTCTCTACGGGGACCGCCGCCGTCCCGGCGGCCTGCCGCCGCAGGCGACTGTGTTGCTTCTGGCCGACGTCGTTGGCGCGACCGTGTGCCGCCGGGACGGCGGCGGTCCCCGTAGATACCCGACGCGAAAAAGTGGCGCGCACCCGATGTCGCCGAGTAAAGACACCGTATTGTCGTCTTGTGCGACAATAGGGATGGAGGCTAGAATACCATCATGCGCATCATTCTCTACACGGGCAAGGGCGGCGTGGGCAAGACGAGTACCGCCGCCGCGACAGCCCTGCGCTGCGCCGACCGCGGCGAGCGCACTATCGTGCTCAGTACCGACCTCGCGCACAGCCTGGCCGACTCGCTCGACATGCCGCTCTCGCCTGAGCCGATACAGGTCGCGCCGAACCTGTGGGCGCAGGAGTCCGACGTCTACTACAACGTCGCCAAGTACTATAGCGTGATCCAGGACTGGATGCGCGCGCTCTTCGCCTGGCGCGGGCTCGACGACGTGGTGGCCGAGGAGCTCGCCGTCATTCCCGGCATGGACGAGTTGGCCAGCCTATTCTGGATCGCCGAGCACCACGACTCCGGCGACTACGATACCATCATCGTCGACTGCGCGCCGACGGGGGAAACGCTGCGCCTGCTGGCCGTGCCGGAGACGGCGCGCTGGTGGCTGGAGAAGATTTTCCCCATCCAGCGCCAGATCAACCGGCTGACCGCCCCTGTCGTGCGGCGCGTGACCGGCATGCCCATGCCCGACGACAAGGTCTTCGCGGCCGGCGAAGAGTTGTTCCATCGCCTCGACCGCATGCACGTCCTGCTCTCCGACCCCGAGTTGACCACGGTCCGCCTCGTCGTGAACCCCGAGAAGATGGTCATCAAAGAGGCGCAGCGGACCTACACATACCTCAACCTGTACGGCTACGTCGTGGACATGGTCGTGTGCAACCGCGTGCTGCCCGAGGAGGCCACCGGCGGCTACTTCACGCAGTGGCGTGAGCAGCAGGCCCGCTACTGGACCTTGATCGAGGAGGGTTTCACGCCCCTGCCGATCCGCAAGGTCCCCTACTTCGAGCAGGAGGTCGTCGGCTTGGGGATGTTGCGCCGCCTCGCCGCCACGCTCTACGGCGATGACGATCCCGCCGCGATCTATTACCACGGGCGGACGTACGATGTCGCCAAGCAGGGCGACGGCTTTCTGCTGCACCTGCAACTCCCCTTCGTGGGCAAAGGCGACGTCAAGGCGCGGCGCTTGGGTGACGAGTTGTTGCTGGAGGTTGGGACCTATCGGCGCACGCTGGTGCTGCCGCGCGTGCTCGCCGAGTTGGAGGTACAAGGGGCGGCCGTCGGTGACGGCGGCCTGAATATCACATTTGGAGGAGGGAACGATGGAGCCATCTGAAGGACAAAGCCCGCTGGAGCGGACGGATACGGAGGAAACGCTGGAGTCGCGCATCCGCGCCCTGGAGGAGCGCCTGCACAAGCTACAAGAGGGGCAGGGGCCGGGACGCCAGCCGGAGTCGTTGTTCGACCGCCTCGTGCCGGCTGAGGCGCGCCGGCACCTGCGCGCGGCGCAGCGTGAGCGCCTGCTGGCCGCGCGCGCCTTCATCGACGCTGCCATCAAACGCACCGAGGATCAGCCCGCCGGCGCGCGGCCGCGCCGGCCCGAGAGCGTGCGCATCGATTGACAAAGTCTGACGGTAAAAGGTCATGGCAGCGGACGGACCTTGCACGGTCCGTCCGCTGCCATGACCTTTTACCGTCAGATCGGCGGTAGGCGCCATCACTATCTTATGCCGTACCCCGCCTTTGAAGCTCCTGGAGTCGCGGAAGATGGGTATTCGCTACAATAACAGCGACGACATGACGGCGCCGAGTCGCTGTTGGCGGTCAACTAACAATGGAAAAGGATAGCGGAGACACACATGGCTGGAGGAGAGACCCCGCGCGCCGCGCGGGAGACGCGGCAGGCGCAACGTCGCCGGGCCGCAACGCAGGCGCGGCAACGCACGCTGCGCCTGCGCTATATGGGGGGCGGCCTCGTCGCGTTGCTCTTGGTGTTCGGAGCCGGCGCGTATTACGTGTCGGCACGGTCGAGTGCGCCGGCCGCGACATCGTCCACGCCGCCGGCGCAGCCAGGCGCGAACATCGACGGTGTTTCCTGCCAGGCCGAGATGCTGGCCTACCACATCCACGCGGCGCTTATCATGTACAACCATGGGCAGCGCGTGACCCTCCCGGCCGACGTTGGCATCCCCATCAACGCGGCCATCAACCAGAACGGCCAGAACTACTGCCTCTACGCGCTGCACACGCACGATTCCGACCACGCCGCCGGCATCGTCCACGTCGAGAGCCCGACGCAAGGGACGTATACGTTGAGCCAGTTCCTGGACATCTGGCACTACACGGCGCTATGGGATAAGCAGGGGACGCTAGCAGCGGCGAACAAGATCTCGGTCGATGGCTCTTTCGCCGACGCCCTGCGGCAGGCCCAACCGAGTGATGTCCACGCCTACGTCGACGGCAAGCCGGTGAGTTCGTTCCGCGACATCACCTTCACGGCGCACAAGGTCATTACCATCGAGCTTGGCACGCCGCTCGTCAAGCCGATGACAAGTGTGACCTTCCCCGCCGGAGAGTAGACCCCGCTCTTTCGACTACGGTTGGGGGGAACCTACTGTTAGGAGAATCAATGCGCTCACGCTTTATCATGCCATTACTTGCCCTACCCCTCCTCGCGGCCGCGCCGACGGCTACGCCATCGCCCACAACCGTCGGGAGCGCGACGCCGACGGCAAGCGCGACGCCGGCCGTGGCTCCAACCTCCGGTTCTCAGGCGTCGACCAGTAGCGCCGCGCCACCTTGGACGGGCCTGCCCGTGCGCACCTACGCCAACCTCAAGAAGACGGTATTGGGCGACCCCGTCAATATCGCTTTCGAGGGCACGCAAAGCGGCATCGTCGCGGCTTTCGCGAAAATCGGTTGGGTACGGGCCGACCCGCTTTCCGCCAGGGATGACGCGCATTTGGCCGAGGCTACCATCAAGCACGGCAGCTACCCAAAGGCGCCGGTGAGCAACCTCTACCTGTTCGGCCGCCGCGAGGACATCGCTGTCGAGCACGAATTGCGCTCCGTCTATAGCCGCGATCATGCTCGGTTTTGGGACACGGCGCGGCGCGACGCGAAGACGGGTCTGGACCTGTTTATCGGCGACGCCTCGCGCGACATCGCCATCAAAGTGCTGCGCACGTCGAGGGGTATCCCCAAGGGCACGACCCACAAGATCGACGGCAACCTCGATCAGGAGCGCGACAACGTCGTCACCCTGATGCGCAAGGCCGGGCTTGTGACCACCGTGGTGATGGAGCCGGGCATGGGCCGCACGACCAACGCCGAGAACGGCGGCGGCGACCACTTCTACACCGACGGCCAGGTCGCCGTTGTGGTGCTCAAGAACAGTTGATTCTCTTCTGCCACAGCGATCGGAAGCTTCCTCAACGCCGCGGACGTATCACATGTAGCGCATACCTGGGATCACTGGATCATTCCGGGAAATCCGTACGCTAAGTCCAATAATTCACGAGCCCTGCCGCGTAGCCGCGTAGGGGCGTGCACTCGCTGCGTAGTTAAAACCGCGAGAGATCGAGCGTGGTCACGGTCCCATTCGTCGTCGGGCTGGGGGGCGGCGGCGCCTGGAAGGGCAGGCAGCAGATGACTTGCTTGATGCGGCGTAGCGCCCGCGGCCACCAGCCCTCACGCGGACGCCATGCCTTCAGCGCGCCCTTTCCATGCGTGTCGCTGTAGCTGTTGACGACGAGCGCGCGCTCGGCCCGCGCGTCGATGGCCACATCGGAGGGACTGGCCCCGATCCGTATGGCGCGCAGCACACGCCCACGCGCGGCGTCCAGCACGCTCAACGTCCCGTCGCCGGTCGGGAGGTCACTAAGGCTGTCCAGCGGGCCGGCGCTGCCCACGAGCACATGTCCGGTCCGCGGATCGACGGCGAGGGAGAATGGATTGGCGGCGACCGGGACGCGGCGCAGCAGCGCGCCGCTTTGACCGTCGAGCACAACGACCTCGCTCTTGTGGGGCGGCGCCGTGACCGCGTTGGCATCGCCGAGGGTGAGATAGACGCGCCCCGTGCGCTCGTCGGCAACAGGGCCCAATGCCGTCGCGTCGAAGGCACTCTAGTTTTCGCTAACAGCATGGCAGCAAGGGAACGCCTTTGGTAGAGTGCGGGTGCTAAGACCGTACCATCCAAAGGAGTTCCCTGATGCCCTCCGCAGTCTATCGTATGATGACCCTCCTG
>JAABUV010001050.1_pt1 | contig 40594 bp, 42 predicted proteins | sample 5559971 | NCBI WGS metagenome assembly JAABUV01 (sample SAMN10711881, study PRJNA513362) | rock metagenome | isolation source: Antarctica rocks | place: Antarctica: Victoria Land, Knobhead nord | collected 2015-12-19 | reverse complement strand
ATAGACGAGGACCTTTCCGCTAGGAAACTTTCCGTCCAGCCTATAATATAGCGAGGGATCCCCTTGTACCGGAGGTTATAGATAAGCCTCCGGTGGGAGACGTTATTAAAGGCTCCTGCGATATCTAGTAAAAGGAGGCTAGCTATATTACCTCTACCGCAGTCCTATACCGTATATACCGCGTCTATAATTATCTCTAGCGCTATCTCTATTAATCTATTCCTTCGCGCCCCTATTTATTATTACGGGAGGAGGCCTCGACTTTTAGTATAGTCGCTAAGTCGCCCTACGACTATTAATTCTAGGGCCTTTCTAAGGGTACTTAGTAGCGCTATCGGACGGTACGCCTTAGGTACCGTGTAGTCCTCCTTCTTCGGTTTCTTTAGGACGACCGTATTAGCCTTTTTAAATTCCCTCAGGTGGTAGCTAAGGTAGAAGCACGCGTTAAATAAATAAGTGAGCTCCCTAAGGAGCCCGTCCGCTATTAGCTTAAGGAACCGATTCGGGATCCTATTAATCCCCGGGGCCTTATCTTGTTTTAGCCTATAGATAGCCTGTAGGACTTCCTCACTTGTAATATTACTACTATTACCTACCGGTAGTAGGTATTCTATACCATCGATGTCTGTTAGGTCGGCTTATAGGGGGGGTAGGAAGAATATCATCTACAGGACTTCTACTTTCTCCTTAAAGGTCTCGGCTACCCCTTCCCTATCACCCCTCCTTAGAGGGGGGAACTTAGGGAGGGGCTGTGGCGACGAGCTATTATTCCTCGCCTACTTAGTAAAGCCCTATATGCCCTTTCGGGACTTAGTAGCGTTATAAATCTTTCTTCTAAAGTCGATCGCCTTCTCTATTCTTAGTACCCTATTCCTTTCCTTAATAGCTGCGTTCTTAGCTCCCTCCGTAGTAGTATCTCTACACCTCTAGAATACTTTTATACTTCTTACAGTATCCTCGGTAGTATATCGGCATTTCAAGTTCTAGAAGGTCTTTCTCCTACCCCTAGGCTTCGCCCAGGGGACCGTCTCGTCTACGACCTCCTTCAGGCCCTATTATAACCGCGAGAGGTAGTTATCTATTTAGTTCGTAGTTTCTAGTAGTTAGAGACCTAGTTTCCGGCTCAGCGCCTGAGCCCCTTTCCTAACTTCCTTAGGGTCCGCCGTCTTCCACGACCTCTTTAGTGCGCTCTGCTACTCCTCTACTCTCAGGTCGAGCTCTATATATATAGGAAGGTGGTCGGAGCCGAACTATAGCTTAGGGCGTACCTGGTAGACCTATACTACGTTAAGAAGTCTAGGCGTAGTAAAGACTAGGTCGATCGCGCTCTTAAACCCCCTCGCCCTCTAAGTAACTATCCTATCTAGTAAGGCTAGGTTTATGTCGTTATTAGCTATAATTCCTGCTAGCTAGTCTACTTCTAGGTGGTATAAGAACCGCCCCGGGTTATTCCAGTTAGGGTGGTAGAGGTTAAAATCCCCTACCACGATATACTTACCAGGTCGCCCGACCTCCTCTCCTATAGTTGGTAGGCTTGACGGGTTCTCGTTCGTTACTAGTAATAGGCTCGGGTTATATATATTATATAACTGGAAGCGGGCTAGGTATTCCTTACCCTCCTAGGTAGGGAGCTGGAGCTTCAAGGTACTAATATCCCCTGTAGGGAACTCTACCTCCTAGCTATCTACCTGAAGCCTCTTATTAATATAGAAGCACGTTCGTATATCCCGCCCAGCTCTATACGCTAGGAAGAACGCCTCGGAGCTAGGGTTATAAGACGATCGGTTCCTAGCGTTATAGCAGGGTTCTTATATCGCTAAGATATCTATTTCCTAGACGACCCTATCTTCTAGTAGGGTTATTATTATACCTATTTCGCTTCTAATATTATACTATAATATCTTTAGGGTTAGTATACTAGATATCTGGATCTAGGGTACCGCTATTTACTTCTCGTATATCTATCTCTCCCTAGTCGACCTATTCGCCCTCCCTAGTAAGGTTAATAGCGCCATTCGCTACTATTTCTATAAGTAGCTTATTAACGCTATCCGCCAGCTCCTTTCTACTACTCGTCCTTACCTCTAATATTTTCTAGCCTAGCTCCTTGGCTATAAGCCTTCTAAAGGCAGGCGGCCTCCCTAGCCTGTACCCGGGTCTTTAAAGCCCTAGCTACTCTCCGCTACTAGGCGTGTCGTACGTTACCTAGTCGGTTATAGCCTTTCTCTTCTTCTTTATCCCTATAGTTATAAATCCTTCGGCGTCTATCGCCGCTATTACTCGCTCTCGCCTTATCTTATAGAATAGGGTCTTATTCGCGACTAGCTATCTGGCGCGTTACCTCTCCCTAGCCCTTACTAGGCATTCGTTAGACTAGGAGGAGTAGCCCTATTATTTACACGTAGCACACCCTCGCAGGGCGTCCGTAGCCTTCACCCTATATTCCGCCGTACTGTGGCCCTAGCTATAGTCGGCGTATCGGGTGTCGTTAGGGTAGTTACGGTATATATACCCGTATAACTGACATTTAAAGTACTATAATAGCCTTGCCCTCTATTCGTACCGCTCCGCGAGTTTTATCTCGCCCGCCTCTACTATCCCCTTCCTAATTAGGTCGTCTGCTATTACCGGCGACGCGACGCTTACTACGAGTAAGGAGTATACCTTCCTAAGTATATGCGTACTCGTTAGCCATCTCCCTTCTACCACGTCTAGGTTAGGGTGGAGGGCCCTATTCTCCCGTTAGATTTTCTCCTTAATCGCCTGTTAATCCTTTATATTAAAGATAGATATTCGTACTCCGTGTACTACCACGCCGAACGATTTCCTTACCACTACTACGGAGTAGTATGTCGTATTTACCTACGACTGCTCCCTTTCTAGTGCCAAGGATAGATATATAAGGTCAGCATCCTACTTATTCAGGTCCTTACCCTAGTTTCTACCCCTCCCTACAGGCGTCACCTTTTACTTTAGAGCTTAGGACTATTCGCCCGCAGGGGGGCTTTATACTTCCGGCGGAGGCGGACTATTAGCACCTAAGTCAATCCTTATTTACTCCTTAAGCACATCTCCTAAGCGGATCTAGGTGTTATTACCGCTTTAGCTTACTCTCTACTCCGCCGCAGGCCCTATTTAGGTAGATTATTCCCTTAGCTCAACGTACCGACACGCGTATACTATCCTCTCGGGCTAAATAGACGGTCTCCGCAGTAGCCGCTATTAAATACCACGCCTTATAAGGTTAGGACCCCTACTTCGCGTTACTATCAGAGGTCTCCCTTATTTAGGCCGTCTATATCTCGTAGGGACTACTAGTATTAAGCCCCTAACCAGGTAGTATAATACGGTATTTCCACCCTACTAACTAAGGTACGTTATACTAGGTTTCTAGCGTGCCTATATTAAAACCTACTTTTTATTCCGCTCCTAGCCGGTAACTACGCGGGGGGGACTTGAACCCCTAGGAGGTATAAGAGTCGGTATTAATAAGTTCCCTATATCTAGTAGTCCACGTACCCTAAGGGTGCCCTATCTAATAGCTAGTAGTCTAGCGCATCTACTAGTTAAGACTAGCTTCAGCCTATATCGACGACGCGTAGTAGCCACTAGTCGGGTAGTTTTTATAAGCGATTTCCCTTATAGATATTAGGCGCGACCTAACGCGTCTCAGGCCTTAGACCTAGTCCTAGCCCTTTCCCTACTAGGGGGTGCCCGTATAAGGAGATAGGAGAGTACCCGTGTTCGTCCTCCTAGCCGCTCTCAGCTAATGACTACGTAAGGGGACTTAAACCCCTAAGAGGTAGAGGACGCGTCTTAACGATTCGTCTCCTATCAGCCCGTCTTAACGATATAGCCCCAGCATCTCTTTCTAGTCTATCCCCTACTAGGGGGTACCCGTATAAGGAGATAGGAGGGTACCCGTGTCCGTCCTCCTAGCCGCTCTCAGCTGATGACTACGTGAGGGGACTTGAACCCCTAAGAGGTAGAGGACGCGTCTTAACGATTCGTCTCCTATTAACCCGTCTTAACGATATAGCCCTAGTATCTCTCTCTCCCTAACACGTGTATCTATCTTCTTAGGCTATATAGACAGTATCCCTTTATAAGCTTCCTATAAACTTACGGCTATCCGGCCGCCGGAGGCGACCGTCCGCTAGGGGTTAGAGCCTATTAAAGGGTTAAGGTCCCTAGGGCTATATATATATACTTTAGGCTGTATTTAACTACGGTTACTACTATTATATACTACGCCTTATAAGCCTTTTATAGAAAGCCTGTTTCGCGTTACTTATAGAGGTCTCCCTTAATAACTAGTCGTAGCTGGTTCAGGCCGACCGTGTCTTATAAGAGTAGATATTTCTATATACCCTAGGGCCCTAGCCGTGTATCTATTCCTAACTCTTACTAACTAAGCTCTTCTACGATAGTATAGGCGGTACTATATCTACCGCTACCTCTATCCCTAGTAGCGGCTTCGGGCCTTAGTACGAATAAGGTACGCTATCACGTCTTTTCCCGTCCTCGCTATTCCGCCGCGCCGGGCGGTTTAATAGTCTTAGAATAGAGTCGAGCCTAAGGGTATCCTACCGCGTAGTTAGAATAATATTATATCTACTAGCCTGAGGCTAGCTTCGGGCCTAAATACGGGTTAGGTGAATACGTATTAGATAATTCCCTTATTATTACCACGTCGTAAAAAGACCCCTAGCTGACGCTAAAGGCTTAACGCAACGCGACGGCGGCGAGCCTCTAATAGATTTAAACTATTCACTGCAGCTATATCTAGTACAGGTCTGTAGTACTAATACAGTACTTTTTAGACACCGCGAGGTACTATTAAGTATTATAATTATTAAAGGAAGGGATATATAACTAAGGATTATTAGAGCGTAAAATTAATAGTTATAAGTATTATAACTAATAAGCTTATAGCTAATAAGATATCTAGTAATAAGCCGGTTAAAAAAGGCTTAAATTTAAGAAACCCCTAAGTACTATAATTATATCCGCTATTATAATATAAAGGAAGAAGCGGATATATTAACTTATTATTATAATATAAGTAGAGCTTAAGAGCTTATAAAGAGAATTTACTATACTAATTAACTCTAGAGTAGATATTAATTATATTAACATACGCTTAATAAAGGAGTAAGATTAGGAAATAGACCCTAGCTCTAGTAATACCTTATATAATAGAGTTAGGAACCTAATATTATTACTAGGTTCCTATATAAGAAAAATTAAACTTATTAATTCTAATAGTATTATATAATATTATAAGGGCGCCTTTTATATAATAATAAACCTTAATTATAACTTCTACCTTAGGTATTTATAATTAGAGGAATAAAATCTCTAAGTAGATTAGCTTATATAAAACTAGTAATTCCCTATTAAGAAAAGTAATATTAAGGAGTACTTTAGTACTATTAAAGCCTTAAAGGAGTAGCTTAATAATATTATATTTATTATAACGTGCTTAGGAGTAGGTAATAAAAGCCTACTACTTAAAGTTAAGCTCCCTCTAGAATTTTAAGAATTCTAAGACATCTTTTTAATTAAGAATACTAGGGCGCTATTAGCTTATATATATTATAGTTACGCGATTAATATAAAGGAGAATAAGGAACTTCCCTTTAACCTACTTTATAACCTATTAGAGAAAGAGTTACGCGTACTAAGGGAGTACCTTAAGTAGGCTTTAGAAAAGGGGTAAATTTATTATTCTATAAGTCTAATAGGTATACTAATTCTTTTTATACTAAAAAAGGATAGAATATTATACTTATATATTAATAATAAGGCGCTTAATAAGATTATAATTAAAAATTACTATCTACTTTTATTAATTAATAAAATATTAATAAGATTAGGTAATACTAAGTACTTAACTAAGTTAGATCTTAAGGATATATATTATTACCTATAAATAAGAAAGGGTAATAAATAGAAGACTATATTCTATATAAGGTATAACTATTTTAAATATATAGTTATACCTTTTAAACTTATTAATATACCTACCTTATTCTAAGTATATATTAATAAAGCCCTAGCGGGACTACTTAATATTATATATATTATTTATCTAGATAATATTCTTATCTACTCCTAGGATAAAAAGTCTTATATTAGAGCTATAAAGGTAGTATTATAATATCTTTATAAATTTAAACTTTATATTAGCTTAAAGAAATATAAATTTATAGTAATAGAAGTAGAATTCCTTAGCTTTATTATTAGTTATAATAGCGTATATATAAATCCGCGTAGAGTAGATACTATAATAGAATAGCTAGAACTTAGAAGTATTAAGGATATTTAAATCTTTTTAAGGTTTACTAATTTCTACTATTATTTTATTAAGTACTATTCCTCTATTACCGCGGCGTTAATAGACTATCTAAAAAATAATTATCTATATATTAAAAATAGAAAGTTGATATTAAGTAATATTATAAGAGTAGTATTTAAATAGCTAAAGTAACTCTTTTAAGAGGCGCTATTATTTATATATTTTAACCTTATAAGAGAAATCTAACTAGAGACTAATACTTTAATACTAGTTATTATAATTATTTTATTATAAAAGTTCCTAATTAGTAATAAAGGCGTAGAGGTAGAGTAGTATCTAGTTACTTTCTACTCCCGTAAACTATATTTAGTAGAAACTAGATATAAGACTTATAACTAGGAACTACTTATAATAGTTAAGGTATTCTAGGTATAGAGGTACTTCTTAAAAGGTAGCTTATACCTAATTATAGTAATTACTAATTATAATAACTTAAGGTATTTCTAGATAATATTATTATTAATAAGGAGATAAGTACGCTAGGTAATAAAGCTTATAATATATAACTTTAAGATATACTATTATACGGGTACTAAGAACCTAGCTAACGCCCTATTAAGGCGATTAGACTATATACTAATAATAAATAAAGAGGATATTTATTTATTAATATTATAAAATAAGTTAAAGAATATTAGATATATTCCTTCTAATAAGTACTATATATATAGTATTTATAAAGGTTTATAAGATAGTAAGGCCCGTAGTTATAAATAGTATAAAAGGTTAGAGATAGGGCTTAGAAAGCCTTATACCCTAAAAATAGGAGAGAGTAACGCGCTCTTAAGGATATAGAGTAGTATAAGTAATAGCTTAAACCCTATTATAAGATAATTTAATATTAATTAAGCTATACCTAGAAGGTATATTATAGCCGCGTTAATAATAGAGCGTATATAAAATAAGTATAGTAACTTAATATTAAAGATACTCTAATATCTCTAAGAGGGAGATAAGGATATTTATAATAAGAAATAATTATTAAAGTCCTAGGGCTATAAAAAGGCTACTAACGTATCTCTATTAATAGATAAGATAGGGGTCCTTTATAAGGACGGCGTAGTTTTTATACCTAATAATAAAGTAATTAGATAAGAAATCTTAAAGCTTTATTATAATAACCTTTATACTAGCTACTACTTATAAAAGTATATATAAGAGCTTATTAAGCGGAAGTTCTATTAGAAATTAATAGAGTAAGATATTTATAATTATATATAAGAATACTTAACCTACTAATTAATAAAGCCGCGTAGATATACTATTTATAATATACTATTACTATTACTAATACTTATAAGACCTTTTTAGGAAATTATAATAGATTTTATTATAGATCTCCCTCTAAGTAAATAAAAGGGTAGCGTTTATAACGCGATCTTAGTAGTTATAAACTATTATATTAAGGTAGCTAGGTATTTACTTATTATAAAGATAGTTAATACTATTAGCGTTACTAACCTATTATATTATAAAATCTTCTTAAAATTTAGTTAGCTAGAAGGTATTATTAGTAATTAAGGGATAGTATTTATAAGTAGCTTCTAAGTAGCTATATATTATTATATTAATATAAAAAGAAAGCTTAATACTACTTTCTATCCTTAAATAGATAGTTAAATAGAGAGATATAATAGTATACTTAAGTAGTATCTACGCTACTATTCCACCTAGAGATAAGATAACTAGGTAGAGTTACTTTATTTAGTAGAGTTTATATATAATTATATAAAGTATACTAGTACTAGGTTACCTCTATATAAGGCGCTTTATAACTACTTACCTAAGCTAGATATAAAGCTTTTAGAGCTATTATTAAAAGAAGTCCTATTAATATAGGAAAGGGTTAAATTACTTTAGAAATAAAGGGAAGGTTTAAAGTAGTACTTATACTAAGTATAAGCTATATAAGTAGAGTATATAAATAAATAATAAAAGTAAAGATAATATAATATAGGTAACTATATCTTATTAAATATAAAGTATATTAGATTAGTATAAGTAATTAGAAAATTATTATAATATTATCTAGGGCCTTTTAAGGTCTTTAATTATATTAGTAGTTAGGTATATAGGTTATAGCTACCTAATATATTTTATATTTATAATATCTTTTATATCTTACTTATAAAGCTATATAAAGGTAATAGTAAGAGTATTATAAGAGCTTTATAAGTAGAGCTTATAAAAGATAAAGATAAATAGGAAATTAAAACTACTCTTAATTATAAGATCTTATATAATAAACTTTAGTATTTAATTAAGTAGAAGGGTTAGTCTTATAATTATAATTAATAGCTATGTAAATAGGACTTAGTTAATATACTAGATATACTTAAAAGATTTAGGTATAATTACTTAAAGTTATAAAGTTTATATTATAAAGGAGGAAAGAAGATTTCTATTACTATTAATAAAAAAATTAAAATAAAAAAAGAGGATACCTAATATAACTAGAGCGCCGAGGGCGTTATAATAGAAGACTACTATATTATAATAGTAGTACTACTAGACCTAGACCTATTACTAATAGTAATAGGAGTATCCTCCTTATTATCCTCTTCTTTATCCTTTATAATAGGAGGGAGGCGCTCCTATATTATATTAGTAATACTTTAATAAGGCTTTAAAAGGGGAGATAGAGTAATATAAATACGCTAGTAGAGGATATTAAGAATACCCTTAAAGGCATTTATAATCTAGCTAGTAATAGCGAGGTCTACCCTAGTAGGAGTAGTAGTAGTAGCGGGGGTAGAAGAGGCGTAGTAGAGGTAGTAATAATACTATTAAATAAGCCTATTAAAGGTTCATTAGAATCTAGTAAGCTAAGGGAGGTTAGAGCTAGTATTTAAAGTAGCTATAGTATTTAAAGATTAAAGAAGGCGGGTATAAGCGCGGTAAGTAGAGGTAAGAATCTCCTATTAATATTTAATATTAAGATATTTATAATAATTATACCTTATAAAGCTAAGGGAGGCGCGTGCGTAGAGTATACTACTAAAAAAGTAAGTAAAGCTTTAATTAAAAGTATTAGACTTATAACTCTTTAAATTAAAATATAGTATATTAAAGGTATACTATATAGGATAATATAAGGATAGGTTATAAGTAGCTTAGTAAAGGAGGTTAAGTACTATTATAAGTAGAAGGGATAGTAGTAGTCTTCTTTAATTAGTAGAGGGTAAGTTTATTATTAAGGATTACTTATAATATAACTACTAGAAGTATAAGGAGGTATAATAAGGCGCGGAGGGGGTAATAATATAAATAAGAGTTAAAAAGGACTTAGTATAATTAATAAAAAATAATAATATTATAATTAAAATAATAATATTTAAAGTTATATAAAGAAGGTATACCTTAAGTACTTAGTAAACCCTTAATAGTAATAACTTCCTATTCACTTTAAAATACTAAGACTTCTAACTACTTCTATAATAAATTAATAAAGGATAATATAAAGTATAATAAGAATATATTATAGTATAAGGATTATATATAAGAGTATTATTTATAATAATTATAGTTTAATAAAACTATATATTCCTTAAGGCTTAGCTTAAAGGGCCTTATAATTAATTATATTATTATACTCTTATTAGAGGTATATTCTATTATTAAGGGAGTATCTTTTATAAATTATAACCTTTTATACTCTTAAAGCCTAAGAGCCTAGATAGGGAGATAATTATAAGGACTAGTTAGGAATATAATACTATTATTAACGTGGCGTTTATAATATATAGTAGTACTACGCTACCCCTTTACCTATAATATATAGAGGAGGGAATTCCCCTTAAAGGAGAGGGTAGCGATTAGTCTTACTATTAATAAGAATAGAGAGTTCTATATATATATATATACGTACTATTTATAGTACTTAATAGCTACGTTATTATATAGTACCCTTATATATTTATAAATATTTAATCTATTATTAATAATAAAATATATATACCTACTAGTTAATATTACCTTTTTATTTTTATATTATTATTAATATATATTACTAATACTTATACCTAGTAAGTTATTCCCTATTAATATATAGTAATATTAATTATATAAAAATATTATATACTTTAGTATTTAAAGTTAATAAGCTAAGTATCTAATTATATATTAAAGGTATTTAGAATAATTCTAAATTATATTATATATTATCTTAATATAATTAAAAGATATAAATAGTTTAGAAGTATATATATATTATTTAAATAATTTATTAATATCCTTTATTACTAACTATTAAATAATATTATTACTACCTTATAAAAGGTTTTAATACGCGCGTCTAGCCTAGCTAATATTAATATTATATTAGTAGTAGTATATTAAATAACTCTTTTCCCTTATTTTTCTTATATAGTTTTAAGGTTTTTTAATAAGTATTCTAGTTAATCTTATTAGCCCTAGGGACTAGGGCCTAGGAGGAGAGGTACTTATTAGGCTTAGGTATATATATACCTTACGCGCTACTTTATAACCTACTTTAAGTAACCTTCCTTAGAAATATAAGGTAATATCCTAGTAACGGGAGGCCTAGGCTAAGCTTATACTTAGTAGATATATATCTTCTTAGCTATCCCCTATTATTCTTCTAAGTTCCTTAGAGATTAATTCTACTATTATAATAGGCCTACTACCTAATCTATTAGTAGACCTATACCTATTATTAAACCCTATAACGTGACTCTACGTCTTTTATTACCTGATACGCCGCTGCAGAGCTAGCGGGTGCAGGCCTTACAGGGGGCTGCTGTAGGGGCTCCTGCGAGGTGTCTCAGGCTGATGCGCCCAGCGTCCGGGGTACGCAAGTCCCAGGTGTGGTATTTTTGAAATATGGGGGTGGCATTTTTGAAAATATTCCAGAAAAGTGTGGTATTTTTGTAATTTGCCGATTCATATATCTAGCCATTCGGAACGGATCTATCGTTGACGTTCCTTAGTAACTAGATTATATATATTTCTTGTCACCATTGCTATGCACCTTGCTAAGATAATTCATAAGTAGTCGGCCACAATGTTCAGTGCTAAGGTTTCACAACTATCTCGCGCTAAAATCGGCCCGATTCTACCCGTCACCTCTTTCCACCTCAGATATGTCGATCTCCTTGGACATCTTTCCATCTTACTCCAAGGTCATAAATTCATAGAACTGTCCTCCAGCTTGGGAGAGTCGGTATGTGATGTACCTGATCCTCAATATACATGTCGAAGTGAAGGTGAAGACTACGTTATTTAGGGCAATGCGTGAACGTAGTCGAAGATGGCTAGCTCTCGCTAAAAAGCCGCCCTAAGGGTGCCATTCTTTCTTCAAAACAACTCGCTCACCATAACACACTTTCCAACGCTACCGCCAATGTTCATTGGAGAGCCCTCCACATACGGGCAACCTAGAGCGCCTACACGACCCACCGACCTGCGATGATCTAGCTATCAAAACTGTGTATCAGCATTGTTTACATATCGGCCTCTGTTGGTCAGAAGCCCTAAGTCTCGGTAAGTGGGAGCTCCAGCCGGAAATGTAGGATCCTCAATACAACGTACCTAGTATTGTCTCTAACTTTATTATGTACCAGCATAGGAGATGCATCACTCGTAGCGCAGGAACGCCTCTATGGGCACACCATGGCGCCTCGGTCGAAGAAAGACAAAGCCATAAAGCCGGCCGCCGAGACTAGCGTGGAACCTCCCCCAGCCCTTCGAAAGCGGAAAAGATCAATGACTGAAGTCGGTGGGAGACCAAGTAAGGTCATCAAGAGCATCACGGCCAACGGTGGAGCACCCGTAGCACCGTCAATTGAAGACGGAGGAACTCCACCAAGGGATACAACATCGGAAACATCGGGTCTTACAAGCGCCGACGAAGCCCTAACGGGAACATCTGCGACGGGTGTGGATAGCGATGGAAGTAAGCAGGTGTCAGAGGTTCGCAACTCGTCAGGTGGGTATATGTCAGCTATTATTCTTAGTAGGGCATGACTGATATCAAATATAGTTGAAGAAAATCGGTCAGCGGAGGTTGTCACCGCATACCGTAATGCGATGGAGATCCTTGTAGAAATAGCGAATCGCGAACGGTACAGAACATATGGCCAACCTTACATGGGGCCCGGCGGCCCAGCTCCGTATAGCACGTCATTTGCGAGTGGCCGTGTGAGCACGTACACGACACCGTATACGAACGGCATGCCGAATACATACACTACTCCCTACGCCAACACCGGGCTGACAAACTACGTGACTCCATATTCTGACTCTCCGTTCGTTGCTGATGCAAGTGGAGCTCGCCAAAGCATTGCAGTGGTTGAACCGGAGGTGCACGTTGTCGACCATCCTAACTTGGAGAATCGGATTGCCCAAGGTAACACAAATGAAACCAACTCTGTGATGATCACCAACGAAACGGAAGGACGCAATGACGTTTTCAAGGAGACGAGAGACGATGACGCAGTATCGTTGTCTTCGGCAATGAACATTGATAGCTTTCTCGTACTAGCAAATGGTGGTGTACCTCCTGGTCCCGATGATGATTCAAATGATTCTGATCATGACGATACGTTTTATGACAGCAAAGATACAGCATTGGATGCTCCACCATCGCCAGCTGATACAATAGACGAATCATTATCTCGTGCTGATGAAGATATCCACGCGCTAGTGAACAATATCGCCAATGGCCTGATGCGTACAGAGGAGCCACCGAATCAGGTCCCAGCAGGAAATCCTTATACCGCTTTCTATTCAACAATGAACGGGAAACAATTAGGGGCGGAGCTGAAGCGTCTGGTTGCCGTCGCCCAGCCCGAAGTCAACGCTATCATGCCTACAGAACAGATACAGGCTGCCCATTTGTTTTACACTCACCTCGTAAGTCATGCACACACCCGAAACGCGGCGAACCTCCGTCCGGCCCAATTGAACCATTCCGCCAATTTCACCACCCCAAACCCATGGGGCCAAGCTGTGTACCCACCAGCCCCGCCCAAGGGTTACATGGTGCAGTGGCACGATAGCATTACGAGAGCACCATCACAGCCACCGCCTCCCACGGGCCAGCCCTTCGTTCCACGCGGCAACGTCATCGCACCGCCGGCAGTAAGGAACGTCGAGGAAGAGCAGAAAGTCGCCACCTATGGTTTCCCGCCGAAGCCGAGTCGGCGACCGGGTTTGCGATCAGGAGGTAAGAGGGGAGGAAAGAAGGAGTAACGTTTTTGTCATGTCTTTGTTGAAGTCATACCTTTTTGCAGAAGCTCAGCGAGGTCGCAGGCGCAATAGTGTGGATTGGGAAGGCTTGACCGGGAATTGCACGAGATACCCACTGCATGCGAAAATAGTTTTCATTTGCCCATGCTCCTTGAGGGGCTTGTTCTGAATCATCGACGAGGCAGCGCTGCTTCGCATCTTGTTCTTTGCTGGGAGGGGGAGGCGTTGTTATGATCTAGCTCAGGAGCGTCACTTCATGAAAATACGGGCATGGCGATAGCTGTTAGTTATTTTAGACACATAAATCTAGACAACTTCTATCAGAGATTACCACTGCCATTCACATATGAATAAAAATCTCACTTACTGTAATTCACAGTCTCAAGTCCATATCCATCACGCTGAGCCTCTACAACCACCACCGGTTCTCCTCCTAAGTCAACTAGACCATTTGGCTCCAACGATAGCCATCACAGTAAAGAAAGGGAAACGATGACTTGCGAAGTTTCTCCCGGAGCATATTCGGAATAAATGACGCAGGACAAATCCAGCACGCTCCCTTCTCCCTTCCGTCTTCCACCACAAAATCCAAAGCGTACAAACCCACATGATCGACCTCTAGCCTTCCCCTTCACAATCCCATTCCTCTTAACCCTGATCGAACATCAGACAATCCTGGCACACACCTACCTTACAACCCATAACTCAAATGATCCACTCACAATCAGCATTCTCCTTACCATCCCTCATTACCCTCCCAAATCGCCTACTTTTGGCACAACCATCCCCAACAAAAACCAAGCAGCTACCCTATCCTCACGCCCCCAGGCCCAACTACCCTCTAAGCCTTCCCTTCCCTTCCCTCCTCTCCAGTCGCCAGATTAGAACTCGGCTATCCAGCCAAAGACTCATACCTTGCACGCGGGAAGTGGGAGGGGTAGGGGTGGGAAGTGGGCAGTGGAGAGTGGAGTGTGGGAGTTGGTAGGGATATGGGTGAGGTAGGATTTTCTGGCTGGGTTGTTAGATGGAGTGTAGAGTCTGGAGTGGATTTTGGCAGTTGTAATTGTAGGCAGTATGTATGATCTGATATATTGACCTGACAGGGTCTCAAGTCTTCCTATTCTAGCAATGGAGTGAATGGTTTATCAAGGCTGCTGTTGGGCGCTGTGATGAGTTGGAGGAAACTTGGGGGGATGGGGACGATTAAATGTAGATGATGTGGGTAGGTGGAGTAAGGGGTACGTATTCTTCATGGGGTCACCTAATGAATTTGTTAGCCGGTTCATGGACTCATGCGTTTTCACCACGTTGATATGGTATTTATTGGCTGTCTCTTGCTTTCGATTAGTGGGTCCTGTCACGAGGACCGGGATGAGGATTGCTAAGGAGGCCTCAAGGCTGTACCAACGATGAAACCTTTAGTAGATGGTCCGAAGCAGACGGTGCGGTTACACTCCTCAAATGCAAGCAGACACCTATCGATTAGACAGTAGATCTTGCATTATAGCATACACTCCTGCATGCAACTTTTATTCAATCTCCACCATGACTTTTATCAGCGACCGGCAGGTCAGCCAGTAATCCCAAAACGACACCCATCATAGTCCCACTGTCATACCTCCACTGCACGCTATCGACAGGTATTACGCGTGGGTGGAGAGTTGATTGAGAAGATAGTCGGGCAAGTGAATGGCGAGTAGCATTTTCATGTGGATGCTGAGTGGAGGAAAGACTGGTATAAAAAATTGCCCCAGCTACAAACAACTGCGTGGCTGTCCATAAATGCATGCTGAGGATGACATGACGTGGTGGTATACTTCGTCTGATATACTCTGGAAGGGCGAGACGTCATACTGGTACTTTGGGGCCACTCAGTGACTACGAGAATTAGAAGTCGTCCAAGAGCTCTATTGCGCTTGAGGTTATAGCCGTCATGGGATACGTTTGGGTCGGCGCTGGGTTCCGTTGCACGCATCGCCTGCCGCAGCAGTCTTTGCCGCCATATCACACAATCCCACCTAGAACTTGAGATGTGTGTGGGGTTCTTCTGAGCTGGTCAAGACGAACACATGTTAGTTTCATGGCGATCGAAAGTGCTCTGCTTCTGTTGGCCATCATGAGCACGCAAGACCTGCTGAAGAAAGCCGCTTCTGATAGTTCTTCTGCCGTTGGAGGCGTTCGAGAGCGGCATCAGCAGCCTCTTGGCACTTTGAAGATAAAGGCTCACGGTTCGCACTAACGATGGAGAGCTTTGTGGTGGGCAAATTCTGACCAGCTCGTTCGACCAACCTATCGATAGCTTTCAACGATTCGATGCCTCGATGGGTATCGTACCAGCCAGATGGTGTAGGATAGACTCGGAGTCTGACTTCTCGTAAGCCTGGAGGGAGCCGCATGACGGCATCCATCCAGCTTTCCATATAGTCTTTGGATATCTGAGTCAGCATATATCCACCGAGCATGAAGGTTGCAACCAAGGACGTGGCATTTACAGCAGCTTGGAAAGCGAAGACGTGGAGTTGTGAGCATTAAGCAAGAGAATTGGCCAAAACTGTTACTAAGGTAGGAAAATTTTCCGATCGACGAAGAACCAATGTTCTACTCACAGAAAGTACAGATGCCAAGGTCTAGTGAGCGTAATCGCTTCGCCGTTGCAGGCGTCAGTTGGTCGATAAAGCCTGCCAGATTCTCCGCCTGGTTGAATCGAAAAGTACGAGAAGCAAGGAATACCTCATCAGACTCTCCTTTCACGGCCGATGAGACTAGGCGGACGCCCCTGAGGCCAGCAAAGCCCGGTAAACCTCGACGGCCAAAGCCAAAGTAATAGGCGTTGAGATCGAAGATGGGCCCGCATGTGTAGTCGTACTCCCAAAGACCGTCACAACTGAGGGTGTCACGACATTCGAATAAAAGCTTCCAAACAATTCTCCGGACTTCGGTGGGAAGATATATGAGCGTCCCTAATCCTGGATTGAGTCTTTCCGCTTCAGCAAACCACTCCCACCTACTCTGAGTGCGACAGAGGATTCGATCAGTGATATATCGTGAAACTATATCCTGGTCGAAGGGTAGAGTCAATACAAAGGTTGAATCTCTCTGGCTGCGGTCCGCTATTGATACGTTCGTAACTTTCTCGTGTGGTAGAATGGATAGTCGGGACGAGCCCAGGCGGGAAAAAATCATGGAGAGGAATCACAGAAGGAGTTGAAAACAATCACGAAGTAGGAATCGAAGAAGGAACGATTCTTGAGGCTGAGGATCGCCTCGGAACCCCGCAGCAACCGACCCGGGGTGTTGTAGCTTTAATCAGGCTACAGCGCTGTCGGCCGTACTTGCCTAGCAATGCATAGTTGTATGGTCCGTAAAGGAAAGAGGCTTCGCTGATATTCTAAAGACCATACTGGTGACCGGGATCCGAGCGTCTGTTGGCAAGGACATAGTACATGTGAATTGGCAGTAGATCATCAACTCATTGCGCCACCTGTCAATACTTCTGTCAAATGAAATTATATCATGGGCAATTTGTCACTCAAATGTCTAAGATCGACGACACTCGCCTAGACCGAGACTTGCCATATATCTGTCGCGTAATAACAATGAAGACCAATGTGTATAGCCAATCATCCATAATCGAATCATTCCAGGTATCTCCAGGAGAAACTTGCTAGTACAGATTGAACGCTGTGACGAAGCCCAACGAGTCACTGCTCAGGATCGACAATACTTGACAGCCGATAATCCTCAATCTTGATTCTGATAGAAGGTATTCTATAGGACTTCGAAGGCTGGCTGCGATCGGTCATCTAGTACGTGATGCTTCGTAAGCTGTATTTTTTGATGTATTGAGTCTATCTATAAGACCGATACTGACAAGGCAGCAGAGCTCCCGTAGGTCTGAGGTCGCTGGCATATCGTTGATCGTTGTGTCGGCTTCAGAATCATAAAAGGGGCTATGCTAAGCTCGATAAAAGCGAAAGCACCTATGGTATTTTCGGGCCTTTGGTGGCTAGTAGCCACTACGATGTTAGATATAAGGGAGTGGCTGCAAAGGGATGGGCTATACCTTACATGACGAACCGATTCTTTCCACGCCTTGGAACGCCACAGTCCGCAGTCAGACATCACCGTCAGATCGAGCTCTCGAGACATTGGTGTGATAAGGTTACCAAGGATACGGCGATGGTCGTCTGCATCGAAGAAGCTGCAAGCAAGAATTACCATAGCAACATCCACAATGACGCCGAGCGTTATGCTTTGCAGCGTTCGATGTGTTCCCAATACGAATACTCTGAATGTTGGTGCTGCATATTTCCTGTTGTGCCCTCTATACAAGCTCTGCGTTATGAAACCACGGACTATTGCATGGCATGACAGCGGACGAAAGAGAACATTTTTTGTACCGCTACAGCCCAGTGAGATGCCGCGACGCATGAGGCATGCGTACGCGAGAGAACTTGATGATTAGACATGTAATCATGCTGCATGCTATCATGGTATAGAAAATCTGTACTTTGGTGTCTCGATCGGTTCTGAGGACAAGTATAATGGAAGAATCTTCAGCCTGGGGATAATCCAGAGCTGCTCTTTTGGCGGCAGCTACTCGGAGTCATGACCTTATATCGACATAGTCCACAATACGGAAGCTTGAGTACGGGTAGACCATTGGATACAAGGCATGATTATAGTCGGCAGAGTCAGTGAAGTTCGACGTAAGAGCATCAGCTCTGAGCGCTGTATACAAAGGTCAGCGTAGCATAGTCATACTATGACTAAGGAGGTCAACTCGACCGTAGAATTGATAGGCTTTGATTACCTGGAATTATGTTGCAGGTAGGTATCTGTTATTTTAGATGCGTCGAAATGTCGATGCCAAGACTTGCGGAGATTGTGACCTCACGTCCGAGTCAACCACCGTCCGACCCGCCTAATTACTCTATCCTAGGCTCTCGTCATTGAGATCTTATAACGCAAAAGTAATGGGCTCCTCCACCTCCAAAGCAGCCAAAACGGCCGTGGGCGCAGCAAGGCGCCAGTACCCTCAGAGGGTTCCACCGCCGCCTACATCTAACAAACCCACAGCGCCCCCTCCCCCAGCTGGCCAACCCACAGCTCCAGGCCCGACAGTACATCCGAATTCATGGGCTAAAGAGACAAGGGATGAATGTACGTCTTCACAGACTATGTGCAAAATCAATCGACTGATGTATGGAATTCAGCTATCGCGCTCGACGCTTCAGACCCCGACTTCGCCCGCTCCCTCCGCTCTCTTGGCCCCGTCCAGCCAAACTCTACGCTCTCCAATAGCTCAACTTTCTCGAATGACCCTCCCAATACTGCCGGCTCTAAGTCTTCTCCCAACCATCCACATCCGCAATTCTTCCCAGACATGTCGCAAAATCCTGCCCTTCTGCTGCTGAAAGCGAGGGAAAGACTACAGCAAGAGGCGGAAGCAGAATTTGCAAAGACTAGCCGTTCTGATGCCGAAGGTAAGAGATTTCTAGATGTGAACACGTTGCGGCAAGTGCTTGTCATGAGGGATGATAAACGTATGGGCGAAAGAGATATCGAGAAGACTCTAGGCTTAGCGGGAGGTGTGGTAAGAGCACTCGGACAAAAGGGGATTGTTGGTGATGTGAGGGTTGGAAAGGTCACTCGCGAAGACTCGGGTCTATATGACTGAAACGAATTTTCCAAAGCGCTGGAGATGGGATTTCGCTACCAGCTCGCATGCCCACCGTCTATCCGCAGATCTGCCCCCGTCATATACGAACTCGCTGGACTGAGGAGGAACACTGCGGCTCCTCGAAAGTCTTCGGGCTTACTGAGCTTATTGAGCATGTTCTGAGCCGGCCAGTCAACACGTCGCTCGGGATAAAGACGGAAAAGCTCCTCAACCATGGCGGTCACAATATAACCTGGGGATATCGTATTTACCCGGATCCCGTACTCACCCCATTCAGACGCCAAGTTCTTGGCTAATTGGAGGACACCAGCTTTGGAAGCATTATATGCTGGGCAAATAAGGCCCTACGGACTGGTAAATTATCGGCCGTCTCCGTCAGGATGAGAGACGTGGAAAGGAATGCCTACCCTATTTGCTATGTGGGCGCTCATTGAAGCGATCATGGCAATGCTGCCTCCATTACCATACTTGATCATCTGTTTTGCCGCGGCCTGCGCCGTCATGAATACGCCAGTAATATTGATTTCAAACATCAGATTCGCATCTTTGGCTGTATAATCTAATGCGGTTGTCTCTTGCTGGATCCCGGCTGCTGCAATCAGGCCATCTAATCTTTCATGCGTGTTTCCAATCTTCTCTACGATCTGGTTTAGAGCGTCGACGTCCCTCACATCAATTTGCCTGTAGTGAAAATTTGTACCCAGCTCTTCAGCTGCCCTCTTTTGTATGCGGTAGAAGTCAGGCGAAGGCTCCGATAGCCTATCCAGTGCATATACCGTTGCCCCAGCTTCGAGTAAAGCCTCGGCTTGGGTCAGGCCTAGACCGCGAGCAGCCCCAGATACCAATATGACTCTGTCTGTAAGACTGAATTCAGGTAGTCGTTTAGTGGTGCCGAGGAAGCCTCCGGGCCCAGACCCCTGCCGTAGACTCTCGATCTCCTCTGCAGGTGGTTGCGGTGGGTTTCGGCCGGGATTCTGGGGTTGTTTGCCTTTTGGAGAGTCTTCCAATGTAGGGTCATTCCATAGTATACGACTTGATGACAATCTTCGGTATAAAGGTATTGTGCATGGGTTTCGGAAGGTGCTGAGCACAGCAGGCAACCGGTAAGTGTGTACGAGCATCTCTGATCAACGGGACAGGATGATTGAGGACTATTCTATAGTAGTTCTAGTAGGTATGGAAAGAGAGAGAACAAGTTCGGAGAAAACTAGAGCTGTGAAACGGCTACCGAGGTATCAGGAACAAACAAGTAGAGATAACCATAACCAAATAATCGTTCAAGAATTTATTTCCCGAACACACAAGGTAACAGTCAAAGAACGATCAAGCACCCGAGTACTCTGGTCGGAAACCAGGCGTGGGCGGGGTAAAGAACGGCACGCTGGCGAGAGAAAGATGCTGATACCTAATTCCAGTAACAAGACTGCATCTTTCACGTCTTCGGTATTAGGAACCGCGATTGAGAGTAAACGAGCACTCAATTGAGAGAACGTGGAGAAAAGAAGAGATCTCTGAGGCTGTCAACAAACAGCCGCTCAATCTACCCACACTCGGCAAACCTTCCCCCTTCTGGTGATCTTGTTAATGATAAGCTCGAGTGCATTCAACTATCAAAGTACCTTCCCTATCTCGCACTATTCAAGATGTCACCTCGTCGGATGTTTGTCCTGGACCAACTTCACAGCCTCTCAAATATCAAAAGACTGGATCCACCATGAGCAAGCGACATTGGCAAGATATTGCCAAGGAAGCACAGCACTACAGAGATGCAAGTATCAATCGTGTGGTACCAGCTGTTCCGACAGTACCAAAGGATTTGCCTTTGGATCGAACAGAGATTCCCAAGTACTTGCTATCAACAGAAGAAGTCCTTCTCACACAGACAGCTCCCGAGGACCTTGTCAAGTCCCTCGCATCTGGCAAAATCACGAGCACTGCTGTGATCAAAGCTTTCCTACGGAGATCTGGAGTAGCGCAGGCTCTGGTAAGTCTCTAAAGCCAGGAATCAATGCTGAAGTTGATGTCACTAGACGAATTGCATAACGGAACTCCTTCCCGAGCGAGCATTTGCCAGAGCAGGCTTCCTTGACGACTACTACAAGACGCATGGTCAGCCTATCGGTCCCCTACACGGCCTACCCATCAGTGTCAAAGAGCACATCGGGATGAAAGGTCTAGGACTGAATGCAGGTTTCATTAGCTGGTGGGACCAACAAGGCAACGATGATGCGCTCGTGTTGAAGATTCTATGGAACGCAGGCTGCGTCTTCTACGCGCGCACCACGCAGCCACAGACCTTGATGCATCTGGAAACATCTAGCAATTTATACGGCACCACCATCAATCCTTTCAACAGTCAATTGACCTGTGGCGGCAGTTCTGGTGGGGAAGGAGCTTTGATCGGCATGCGAGGGAGCTGTCTGGGTGTGGGAAGCGATATTGGTGGAAGCGTCAGGAGTCCTGCTGCCAATTGTGGCTTGTACGGTCTACGTCCTTCGAGTTACAGGATACCAGTGGGAGGATTGTCAGCTACAATGTACGCATTGTATCCGTCTCGATTTTGTCCCCATTTCGACGTTGTTGGGGTTGTAAGACAGCTTTCGGGAGCGTTTACTTCCTTCATATTTCTCATAAGTCTAAACATATCGCTAAAATGGAAGTACTGACTCCGAAACTGGTAAAGGGCAGGTCAGGAGCAAATTGTGCCGGTCATCGGTCCATTGAGCACTTCTCTTGAAGGTATCAACTTATTCATGAAGACCGTCATTGGGTCCAAACCCTGGCTTCACGAACCATCACTGGTTCCAATATCTTGGAGAGACCAAGAGAGCTACCTCAAGACACCGGCCGGAAAGAAGCTTAAGGTAGGGGTAATGTTCCACGATGGAGTAGTCATGCCACATCCACCAATCGTTCAGGCTTTAGAAAGTGTCGTGGAAAGACTCAGCAAAGCTGACGACATTGACGTTGTTGAGTGGCAACCATACAAGCATGACGAAGCATGGGAGATTCTATCTCATCTATATTTCAGTGACGGGGCTCGGGAAGAGAGTACGGCGCTTGACGAGTCTGGGGAACCCTGGCGCCCGCTATCCACTTTCATCATCAAAGACAACCTTAACGTGAAGGAGCTTACGGTCAAGGAATTATGGCACTGGACTGCACGGCGCGAAGCATATAAAAGCGCATATGCACAGAAGTGGAATGAAACAGCCACAGGAACCAATGCCAGCGGCGAACCCGAAGGAGCAGTCGATGTCATCCTCTGCCCTGCAGGACCGGGTGCCGCACCTCCTCTCGATCATGCAAAGTATTGGGGCTACACTAGTCAATGGAACATCTTAGACTATCCAGCGTTAGTGTTTCCAGTCACCAGAGCCGACCCTTCACCGCGCAATGGCTTCGAAAACCGTGAGTTCGTGAGTCAGAAAGATGCTGAAAACTTCGAACTCTGGTCTTCGGGACCAGAGAAGTATAAAGGCGCGCCCATCTCATTACAATTGGTTGGTCGGAGATACGAGGATGAAAAGGTACCTTACCCTTTCTTTGATGCAACGCAAAATCTAGCTAATATGCCGAAGGTGATTGAAGCCATGGAGTTCATCAAGGAAAGAATAGGCCTTCCCTTTGCGGATTTTGTGTAACCGATCGGTAGGCCCGCATCACTTGACGTGTCGTGTTGTTCAACATACGAGGGGGTTTCAGATTATTTTGTTGCTTGCACTACATCACTTTCGAAACTTTTATGTTATACTTGTTTGGTCTGAATGCAAATTACCGGTCTATTGCGTTACTTACCTTATTGTAACCTAAGAACACCTTACCTGATAATAAGAACCCGTAAATTAGGCTCTGGGCATGCGCAAAAACATGCTTATGTCAGTTGTGGTGTTGCATGTCATGTTTCGCAAACAGCTCTGGAGCTGTATAACTGTTCAGAAATCAAGCATAGATCACGGTCTCAAAAGTTGTAACAGGTGGCAGATCGCGTTTTGAATGAGCAGAAACACTGGTCTGTAGCAAGATACAAAACAGTGTGAAGCCCTCTAATACGGTATCTGATCGTGAACTAGAGATTCGGCTGTGCTTCAGCGTAGAGAATGTTACATGATATACATACGAGCAGCTATAATTGTAGGTATGCTAGCATTCAATCATGCATATAATGAAACGCAATTCTAAACTGGTGGCAATTCTTAGAGCGGTGTAAGACCTTCGTGTTGCCTGTCAATACCGCATTATGTCTTGGCACCCGAGATCTTGGTCGTCATCTTTCTGGAAATGTTCTACCCGCAGAGCCGCACGCGCGCCAGCAGCGCGATCGGCAGGATGACGCGTTCACCATCGATGTGCAACCTCTTAGATTACTTTAGTTAAGGGGCGCAAATAGAAATACCTTGGAAACTATGGTCGCATGCAACATCGCTCTCTTGTGTTCCCCCAAGATCCTCATCTATAACACCTGCAGGCCGGAACCCACTGTCTTGCGCATTTGCATTGTTTATGATGGTCTCTGATTTGGCCCCCTGAGATTGTGGAGTAAACGGGAGCCAAAAAACGTCTGATTGCGCTTGGTGAATATCTAAGCCTCAGGCTTCCACAGACATCATAGCCAATTGCCAACTTTTTTGGCATCTGAACGATATGTATATGAAGACAACGTTCGAACGGGGGTTCGCTCTGCTCTTGGCGATACCTGGGTTTGCTCACTGTGAGTACAAGGCACGTGCCGCGTTCCAAATCAGCATCGCTAATGTTGTAACCAAGCAGCATCCTTTTTCAACCCTGAAGACAGATCATTCGAAGCCGACGCTGCGCTTGCGTCAGCGCAGCTAGATGTTCGGGCTTTTCCGAACGCGCCTGATGGCTATACCCCCAAAGGAGTCCAGTGTCCTTCGACTCGGCCGACAGTACGCAGTGCAACTGGTCTTTCAGACAATGAGACATCGTGGTTAGAAGTACGACGGAAAAACACAGTGAACCCGATGCGCGATCTTCTTGGAAGATTGAACATCACAGGTTTTGATGCTGCATCCTACATCACGAACAACGCGAAGAACGCGTCCGCGCTCCCAAACATTGCAATAGCAGTAAGTGGAGGAGGATATCGAGCTTGTCTCAATGGAGGAGGCGCTGTGCAAGCTTTTGACAGCCGAGAGGAGAACTCCACAGCTGCCGGACACCTTGGAGGTATACTCCAATCTGCAACCTACCTGGCCGGTTTATCGGGCGGTGGTTGGCTTGTTGGAAGTATTTTTGTGAACAATTACACCACGATTTCCGGCTTGTTGAACAATCCCAACAATGTTAGCTCAGTATGGGAGTTTGGCAATTCCATCTTTGAGGGTCCAGCCACAAGCAAAATACAGATCTTCAGCACGGCAGACTATTTCGATAATGTCTACAATGAGGTGGGAAGGAAAGCAAAAGCTGGGTTCAGGACCTCCGTTACCGACTATTGGGGTAGAGCGCTGTCATATCAATTGGTCAATTCGAGCGATGGGGGACAAGATTATACTTGGTCCTCGATCCAATCAGAAAAGACGTTCTCCGACGCAGACTCACCCATGCCCATCCTGGTCGCTGATGCACGAGCTCCTGGTGAAACGTTGATACCTGGAAATACCACCGTATATGAGTTCAATCCCTTCGAATTTGGCACCTGGGATCCTACGACATACGGCTTTATCCCCGTTGAATATCTCGGCTCTAATTTCTCTGGCGGGGTACTGGCACAGAACGAATCTTGCGTCCGCGGCTTCGACAACGTGGGTTATATCATGGGAACGTCGTCGTCTCTGTTCAACCAGTTTCTGCTACAGGTCAATCAAACCTCGATCCCCAAAGTGGCCAAAACCTTTGTCACCAAGATCCTCGGTGATATCGGTCAGGACAATAACGACATAGCGGACTACAGCCCCAATCCGTTCTTCGGCTATCACAACGATACCTCGAAGAACGCTCAGGACCACAGACTCACGCTCGTCGACGGCGGCGAGGATCTCGAGAACATCCCACTACATCCATTGATCCAGCCGTACCGTAACGTCGATGTCATCTTCGCCGTCGACAGTTCGGCAGATACCAACAACTACTGGCCCAACGGCACAGCCTTAGTAGCAACCTACCGACGCAGCCTGAATGCATCCGGGAATCTCGGCAATGGCACATCCTTCCCCGCCGTCCCAGACCAAAACACCTTCGTGAACCTAGGCCTGAACTCCCGCCCCACCTTCTTCGGCTGCAACTCCTCCAACACGACGACCATGACGCCTCTGATCGTCTACATCCCCAACTCTCCCTACTCCTTCCACAGCAACATCTCCACCTTCGACCCGAGCTACAACACCAGCGAACGCAACGCGATTGTCATGAATGGCCACGATGCCGCCACGATGGGCAACGCGTCCGGTGACGCGACATGGCCTACGTGCGTGGGCTGTGCCATCCTCAGTCGGAGCCTGGAACGGACCAACACTCGAGTACCTGATGTGTGCAAGCAATGTTTCCAGAAGTTCTGTTGGGACGGGACGGTCAATAGTACGAATGCCACGGGGTCGTATGAGCCCCATTATCGGGGATCGCCGCTGAACATCAGCAATCAGAAGAGCGCGGCTGTTCGACAAGTCACGGCTGCGTTTGGTTTTGCTGCCATCGCGGCGCTGTTGGACACGCTTTTAGCGATGTGACGAAGCTTTCGCTTTACATTCTGGCTTTTTTGGATGAGTCAGATTTATAATCCTTTTCGCTTGTATACATCTTCAAGCATGGCGTCTTTGCGAATACCAAGCATAGGGAAAGGAACGTACACGTACATATGGGCGGCGGAACTCGGACTCCAGGAAGCAAAGTATCACGTTGGCCACTCTCTGGACTGATGACCTTTCCACATGCTACCTTAGGTATGGAGGGAGGCTGACACCACAAGTCTTGAGCATACACTCATTGAAGAGGCACCGAACCCCCAGAACCCGCACCCCTGGGGGTTCCTGTCGATTTAGCGCCGACGCAAGATTTTGGGTGTCAAACCTCCGTATTGACGATATAACAGATCCCAAACCCTCAATCCATATCCAGAAAGTCCACCTTTCTAACCCTGATCTTCCCTCATCTTCCCTCTGCGCGCCTTTCCACTCTACCAAATCCACATGCACTAGTATACAAAACCCAGCCAGCCTGCCCATCTCTTTCCCCTTATAACAAAAACACTCACATCCACTATTTCCCATGCCATCCCATGGCATGCCAGCAACCCTCCCCATCCCATCCCATCCCATCCCATCCCAGCAACCCTCTAGATCCTATCAAAAAACCAAAATAAGATACAAAATAAGATACAAAATACAATATACAAATCTCCTCCCTCCTCCCCTCCTCCCCTCCACCCACTTCACAACCTACTCCACCCACTCCCTCCCTCCCCTCCCTCAACTCCCACACATACCAATAATAAAACACCCCAACATCTTTTACAATTAAAAACATCTCCACTTCACCCACTCCTCCCCTCCACCCACACCACCCACTCTCCCTCCACCCCCTCCACCCTCCCTCAACCCGCACACATACCAACAACAAAACCCCCATATCCCGATATATTCCCACACTCTCCACTTTTCCACCCACAATTATAAGAAATGCGTTATGATTCTCATATCTAGAGGGGTAGCTATACCATACCGACTCCCCTCCCTTCCACTCCTCTTCCATCTCATTCCTCTTTCTCGCATTTCCTTCCTCCTCTTTCTTATGCACCTTCTCTCAACTTTCTTTCATAAGGTTTCAACAATCATTTTAAATCATCATTCATCACCCATGCTCTCCCCTCCACAATCCTCCACAATCTTTCACAGTCACTCATCACCTATCCCTACTCCCTCAATCGAACAGGCTCCAAATCCCACAACCCACGGTATGAACACTCCTTTCCCATACGTGGCATATCCTCTCACTGCCGCTTCCACTTCCATCCACTCCCATCCACTCCCATCCATCACCACCCACTCCCCAGCACCAAACTCCATAATTCCCCACCCACTCCCTCCCCTCCCCTCCCCTCCCCTTCCATCCATCCACCCACCATACCCTCCATCACCACCCTCTCCCCCTCCCCTTCCCCTTCCCCTCCATCAACACCACCCCATCTCTTCACCCACATTCCAACAAGCCAAGTACCTAAGCACCTTTCCTCCAACCGACGACTCAGACCCTCCTATCCGTAATACCAACCGCCTACCAACCTTCTGCTTATAAGTACGTCAGGAGAGCCAAGAAGTCTCGGAATAGATGATAAGTGTAGCAGTTATATATTTCTTGCCGTTGTTGGGGCTAAAGAGCTGTCTTTTTTCATTTTGCGTTCTTGTTCTCAAATGTTGTGCGTAAGGGTGTTCTGTTATGTTGGCGTGAGTAGGGTGTGAGTATGGTGAGTTTTCGCGGTATGATATGGAATGCTCTCATTTTCCTTCAGTCACACGCCATAGTCGCCTCCGCACATTCTCCAAGATATCTACCACCAACCCCAAAACTCGCCTCCGTCCTACCTAAACTCTGGTGTAGACTATATCTACAACAGGTAGAATACCATATCGCAGCACATACATGATCCCTCCCCTCCCCACCGGTACCTACAACAATAGTATAATACGCAGGAGTACGTACATGGCAAGATATCAGTAACACTGAGGTTGGAGGTCCCATCGAGACGATTCATGTCTCCAGAAGAATGGGAAAGGGGGAGGGGGGAAGTCAGTAATGATTTTTAGAATACCGGGTATAGGAATAGATGTAGCTTCTGGCTTCGAATATAGTTTGATAGAGCTAGTGTGTGGTAGAAGTAAGGTAGTAATTGACGGAGTTCTTACTAAGGTACGTACTCCCACGTTAATTGTTAAGGGGGTTCTTAGATACGATACTCTCAAGCTTTGTGGCCATCATATTGAACAATTCCAGACACAGATTCGCCGACGTAATAATAGAACTAAGGGACTGGACAGCCTTTCAATAACCCGTATAACATCAAACGTTAACCCTTCCACCCTTCCTTCCTCACCCACTACAAATCGCTGCTAATTGTACTCCCTCCCTACCCACCCAAAAATCCCACCACAAAGCCTCCTTCCCTTCACCATCATCACCACCCCCTCCCTACTCCCCCTCCCCACTCCCCCTCACCTCCCTAAACCCATCCCTCCCCCCATCCCTCCAATTTTCCCCCTTACGCAACCCTGCAATCCCAATCCCAACAAACGATATATATTCTAAATGGAATTAGGTTGTATTTCAAGACCATCTGCATCCAGACTCCCCTCCTCATCCGCGGAGAACCGGCCGGCACTCGGCGACCCAAACTCTCATAAAGCATCCACCCACCATATCCACCCATGAGTAGCGCCGGGAAGACGGTTCATCTAGCTACCGACAGCGTGGTACCGAAAGACCTCAAAACCGTCCGGTAAACCACTCACGAAGAATACCGCCGACACACCATCGATTGACCGATCCCACGCATACGACACACGACAAAACCCCACGCCATCCTGCTCTGAGTATTTACGCAAGTCATCTTCACCACACCACACCCACAAGGCAGACAGCGACTATCAATACATCAACCTCACCTTACCTCACCTTCCCAGCCCCGTATCCCCAACTCCCATTCCCATTCCCATTCCCATTCCCATTCCCATTCCCATTGCCATCCCCAAAACCCGAGCAAAACCCAAGCAAAAGCATAGACGTACCGTGGTACCATAGTATGAAACCCCCACTCCCTACCTCAACCCCCACGCCTACATACTCCACCTCGGTACCCGATCCGCCCCAACCCAACCCTAAGGTAAGTACTTTCACCATCAACCAAAACCCAGTCCGCCCTGCATCTGCAGCCCCCCCTCCGGCCCTCCGGCCCACACCCACCCACCTGCAGCTACGAAATGCGTGCGTGGCGTCATCTCGTCACGCATGGGGCACCCGCATGCATGCGGGCGTGCATGCATTGGGTTCTGGGACTGGGATGAAACCCTATCCCGTCCTATCCTGTTTTGTCCTGCAGGAGGATATGCAGTCTTAACCTGGAGAGAGAGGGGCGAACCGGAACCGTGGGTGTGGTTGAGCAGCATACGTGCAGCATACGGTGCAGGATGCGGGTTTTCCATCAAATGTGGGTGGGTGGGCTGCCTTAAAATACCCCGTAGAATACCAACGAGTAAGATTGCGGAAAGAAGGAGTGGGTTATCGAAATGGAGTACGTACTTAATTTTCATTGCTTTTAGCGCTGGGATCGAACAGGTACGAGGGAATTTGGTGGTTGTAGCGGTCATGATTTTCCTCTGGGATGGGATCGGATGCGTGTCATCACGCCAGGAACGACCATCCTTTCGGCGATGGAGGGAGAAGAACTTCCAAACCTTCCACCCTCAATCTCTTCTTCTCTTTTTTCCCAATCCCATCCCGTCCCATTCAATAAAATGAAATGATATGGAAGCATACACCTAATGTCAGTATGCCGATACATACAACATGTCTACTCCGTACAAATTAGGCAGTACCACAGTCAAGTGCGCGGCGCTTACGTTTGGCATTGGACAATGCGCGTCGAACAGCGCAGATATCCCATGCATGTTTCTCGCTCCTTGGCAAGGCGACGACTGCGCGGTCGCTTAGGAGAGAGGGCTATTGGTGGAACAACATTAGACAGGATGCGAGACATAGATTGTAGGATGGGTGCGGCGCGCGTAGTGTAATTGATGACGGCATCAAGGCGCGCATGTCAGGTTGACAGGGTGTCAAAGATGGCTGACTTGAGCTTTGTTTTTGTTTTGGTGTTTTCGTGTTTGGAGGAGCTAGCGGCCTGAGTCCATGCGTTGATGGGGTGGTTCGCTGCGGTTCGTTGCCATATGCGTTGATCATCCACCGTACCACTGGTGTTGAACGACGTGTTGGCAACGTGATTATGGCTAAAGTATGTGAATGAATAGTACTCTGAGGAGGTAAGAATAAAAACTCCATCAACATGATCCATGCCAAGACGCTAGCATGAATGGGGCTAGATGCCTATTTCTAGCATTGGCACATCTGAGGCACTTTGGACTTCGATACTCGTGTGTATACCACAGCCAGCTCTTCAGGCCATGTAAGTGTCTGTACACATATGCTCCTGAAAAACGTAATCCTATTTCATGCCTCAACGCCAATGCGGCTGTATATACTTGATATAGGACCGCGAATTCTATAGATAAAAGGAAACTCCGTTTCGGGACCCGCCTTCGGTATATCTACTAAAATCTAAGGTGACCGCCCACGAACAAGCACTATGAGACCCAGAAATCAACCACGACGAGATGGAGGACCGCCACACGCACGCTCGAACGCTGACAATGCCGACAACGGGGTATCTTAGCTGCAGAGATTGAACAAAATAGAGGGCTCGCTAAAGCGCTGAGCAGGAGGAGGCAATCTGTAGTGTGCCGCAAACAGGACGAAGGAAAAGGGACTAGATGTACATTATTTGGGTATCGATGATCACCGTTTGGTAGATGGGTTGAAGGTGCCAGGCTGAGCGGAAGGGATGTCTTGTAGAATTGCTCTGCCGCTTCCATAACTTGGCGGAGCTTGCTGATAACGAGGAATCGATGGAGGACCCTCCGCTTGTAATGCAGGCCCTGCAGGTGGTACGTAGGAGCTCGTACGCCGTCTCGTATTCCTGCCACCATTGCGATTGCCATTGTCAGGACCTTGAAATTGCATATCGTGGTCGTAAGCCATTGCCCCGCCGATAGAAGCATGTCTTCTTTGCCTTGGCGAGATCGGTCGTGGCAGAAGATGGGATTGGCCGGGAATGCGAGATGCCAGACTCCGAAAGTAGTCTCTTTCACCACGATAGAAGTCCTTTTCCTCTTCGATGTTCCGTATTTGTTGTTCCAATTTCGCGATGTTAGTCGAGGTTTCGCGCTCCTTCTCCTTTCGACGTTGCCGAAAGCGGTGGGAGGCGGTGGCATTGCGCTTGCGTTTCTCGTCAGCCACTTTCGACGCAGCTTGCACGTCAACAGGTACCTGTATGGGACCGTTTTCCGTGTCGAGAGTCATCATTTGGTATGTGCTCCCTCCAGTTCCGCCGCTCGAAGCTGGCACGTCGAAAGCCATCTGCGCCACGGCTGAGGCTGGTCCAGCTGCATTGAAAGGGTTCGTGAAGAATGATTGCGGTTGGCCGGTCGACACCGTGGACTGTGCAGGAGGTGTTTGACGGCTGACTTGGCTGTAGGATGAGTACTGAGTACTAGGGCTGTCACTCTGGGATGCTGGTGGGTGACCTCCCGTTCCTATGCCACCTGTTCTACCTAGTAGGGTCTGCATACCATCGTAACGAGTAGAGTCCTGACTATCACGACGACCGCCAGAGGGTGATCGCGAAGGAGGCACTCCAGAGCCGTAGGATTCTCCAGGCATGGAGGGCAGTCGGTTCATGTCTGAAAGACCGAGCGTTGTCGGTCCCCCAGTCACGGTATGATCCCTCGGCAGGACGAATGGCGATTGCTTCGCATCCATTGTCCCTATCGGACCGGCCATGGCGATTGGACTGGGAGCGTACGGAGCAGGCGATCGGCCCAAAGCTTGAGTATATGGGTTGATTGAGGGGGGTGTGATGCTTGGGAGAGATACGGTGGCGGGTGAGCGTTTGTTCACGGCGGTCGTAGGCAAAGAGGGTGTTGCTGCGCGGGGAACTGCTGTGAAAGGAGTGACTGCCGGTGTAGAGTCCAGATGCTCGCCGTTTCGACCTCGGTTTTGGTTGCTCGTCGGCTCTCCGCTCGAAGTAGGGTTGAGCAGATTCTGGACGCCAATCGGCCGCGAACATCGCTGATCTGGGTCGGAAGATGACTGCAGCGGCTGCCGTGCTCCGACGTTCTGTATCGCAGAGACAGCTGGGGCAAGCTTGCAAGGGGTACCAATGTTGTTGCCATTTTCGATCGGAGGTAGGGCGCGAGATCCCAATGGAGGGAGGCGTTTATGTGTCTCTTCGTGCGGTGATGTTGACGAGGATACCAATTTGGCGGTAGGGCCCTGCGACATGGACTCGTCCGAAGAGTGACGGGTGTCTCGAGCCCCGTGGCATCGAATTTTGTTTGCTCCCGAATCGTTGTCGTTTGTGTTCCGGTACACGAGATTGTATTGAGACTGATGGAGGAGCTGAGCAATGTCTGGATGATTCTGATCGGTGTTGGAGAATGACAATGGACCCGGGAAGTGGTTTCGAGAGATGACCTCCACGGCGGCGGTAATCAGGACGAATGACGTCCTGGCACGTTTACGTGGTGGGTTGACAGGACGGACAATGGCCTATGCCGAATGGAGGAATAAATAAAGATTAAACAAAGGTTCGGTGAGGTAGACGCGCAGCGTTTAACCTCAGCAGTGACGATCGGTAAGATATATTTTGAGGATGAATTGACGAAGACGAGAGACAAGATGGCTATGGACCGGTAGGAACAACAAAGGTCGGAATTAGAGTAGGCGGTGTTTCAATGATGAGGGAATTAGCCTGGCTTGGGCAGCAAGATATTGTTAAATGCCTTATGCAGATAGCGGTCAAAGGGCGGCATGATGACACCTTATGAATACGTCCATATCTGCACATCACCCTAATCCTTTCCACATCGAGGGAAAAGAAGTACAGAGTCAACAGCTAGAGGGTGCTGGGTAAGGTAGTGTTGGAAAAGCTGCTAGTCGCTAGTGATCGAGGCGTGCAACAAGGCACTGGGCTCTGACCTGACACTGGGATGGTAGCGACGGGCTCGGGGAGCACGGGAATCAGATTCTAGGAACAGCTTTAGATCCTTCGGAAGGACAAGCTTCAAGCTGATCAACAGCGCACCCCTTCCCTTCAGAGGCTCCCACGCAAAGCCAACAAAGTCAACCATGCCGCCTCCCAGTCTTACTACTACCTTATTTGCCCTTCTTCCACCCTTGGACTGTTTGGACCAGTCCGCCGAAGCTTCAGGCTAGGTAGCTTTAGCAAGGAGGGCTAGGAAGATAAAAGCCACCGATTTGACGTATCGCGCATTTCCGCTGCCACATGGCCTGCGCCCACTAATCCTCTTCTTGCTCCAGTCCGGCGACTGCACTAGCAGACCAGGCGGTTGGCCCACAGCCCATGACGCGCCATGACCCCAACACTTCCTTTACCAGGGGGGGGGCCAGAGGCGATATTGATCCTCTCCCCTGTTACTGTTACACAATGCGCGACAACAACATTCAGATTCACGACTTCTTACGCGACGAAACATGAAGGATGCCAAGCGATAGCCCGCCTCTCTGACTTTACGGTACCATAACGTGGCATCATACTGTGGTAAGTATCATGGCCACGATCTGGATGGAGCAGGTGGAGAGGACGCCAAGCATCGATGACAGGTAGCTCTTACCGGAAGCTGTTCCCCAGCGGCCTAGAGGGGGGGAACTATTCTGCATCCATGCCATATGCCACGTTTCTTGATGGTGTGCTGTGCAGAAGTGTGTAAGATCTACGCTAGGTCCCCATTGGTGTCATTAGCTTGTTTGGGATGTTCTGCTAGGGAAATGTGCTTGCCGTGCATGAACAATCAGCATGACTGTGGCATAGAGCATACACCATGGATCATGTCTATCGTAAGATTGATAATGATAATGATAATGATATTAATAATGATATCAACATTAACCATCATAATTGTAAAAATGGAATGATTTTCCATTCTTTTTCACGTCGGTTGACTTGATCTATCACGTAAACCATGTCCCACGCCAATCGATGTGCTGGTGGGATGATGTCGTGGGAGACAGGGGACATACTTTGACATCTTTGACATCTTTGGCAGAAGCATTGCTCGCATGCAAGCTGCTAATGCATGCCGCATGGTGCACATCAGGATTTCGCTGGTTCATATGCGGCATAAAGTAACCAATTTCTTTTTCCTTGACCTTGACTTATCGCTCCACCAATGCGAGATGGTGACAGCCCTAAGGTACTGCGTGGCATGCACCATACTTGGACTTCAACCTTCTGCACGTTTGGCAGCACCCCAACGAGCCTAAAAGCTGACTAACAGGGAAAAGCAATTTCGGTTCATCTTCCGAGATTATCGTCGGGTCAAGATTAACAGTCGGCATAGAATAGTAGTAGATCTGGCGCCACTCGACATTCTTCCACTCCTTCTTCCAACTTCCTTTGACTTTCACACTCCCTTTCTCCTTTAAGATGATCATGATGGCATCGTTCCTGAATCGAGACACGCCATGCCATGTGCAATCCGACACTCTTGGCGTTCCAGCGGACGGGGAAGTACTCCTGCCGTTCGCTACCATTCTCTGAGATCGCGTAGCCGGTCGACAATCTAGGAATTCTATTTTCTCTCGTGAACGGATGATCCATCGCCAGAAGGAGTTTTGACGATCTTGTAGAATGATACGGAAGCCGATCCCTTCATCCAGACTCCTCATTGCCATACCAATACGTCTTTTGATGCCCAAAAGCGTTTCATCCAAACCGCGGGGTTTGGCAACGTTATTCGTCACAGCACGTCCTTACAAGGGCCAACCCTAGGCGTCATTCCTAGCTTCGCACAACCTGCTGCTTTTGGCCCTCGCTGAGACCAAGCCTTAGGTTGGGAAGTTGGATGGGCCATTTCAAATGGTGTCGATATTGATTACTTTCCAGGCGTTATCGTCGTCGTGGCTAGCTTGGTCAGACTTTATAGTACCTACCTTCATTTCGTACGCCTGTCTCACTCAGCGTCCTCCCGCCTTGCTGCTAATGAGACGGAATGCAGTCAATAGGCTCGCCTATCATACCGTCGATCGTTGTCATGAAATTGGAGTCCGGGACAAATTACGGAGAGCGACGTTCTTCTCCCGCTTCACGGAGCAACCACCGTAGTCGAGGCTCTGAAGCTTCGACGAAACGAGCATCCGCACCCGCCAAACGGACCGATCTTCATATCAATACATATGGTTAAAGAACAAGTCCCCACTTTGATGGTGCGAGTGGTGTCGCAGAGCTTGATGGCTAGGATAGAGAGGACCTTGAGGCGACCAAGAGAGAAGAACTCTTACGATTACATGTTGCTGCCAAGTCGCTTCTCGTTTCGGACGGCATAATACCAAATCAACGACGCCGAAATTTATGTAAGGGTATTCCTTCCACGCCAACATGAACCTTGAAAAGGCTACCCGCGTATTTGACAGATCCGGGATACTTCTCGGGTTCCTCCTCTGCTGCAGAGGTGATATACAGTTCCTCCCCTGCAAATGCTGGGCAAGAGATCATTCTTGTAGGCAAATGGATCTCTCCAATAAGTTTGCCCGCTGGGGACAGCTTCAGAACCTTACTACCACCAGCAAGAGCAACCCAAAGGCACCCTATCACATCCATCGCCATGCCATCAGGAACCCCATCCCCATCGACGCGGTAGAAAACTTCACGGTCAGAGATGTTTCCCGTCTTTCGATCGTACCGGAATTTCGAAACAGTCTTGGTGGGTGAATCGATAAAGTACATTTGCGTTTCGTCGAGACTAATCCCCATGCCGTTGGGTATTGTGACTTTCTCGATCACACGATGCAAGGTCAGATCAGGATCCAGGCGAAATAGCACTCCCTCGTCCGTTGGGTCTTTGACTTTGGGGTCATTCATCGCACCAGCAAAAAACCTACACTCCGGATCCACAAATCCATCATTGAAACGCATCCTGCTTTCGACGATCAGATTCATAATTGCTACCTGTAGAGAACAACAGCGGGCTAGCTTGCCTTCCATCCTTTCCTGGCCCATCCCTCTCTTCCCAAACTTTCCTTATGTAGTCGAGCTTCTTGGTCTTACGGTTCATAATGGCATAGCCATGTTTCGCACCCACGATGATCTCATCCTCATTACCTTCGATGTCTGCAGACATACTACGACCATATCAATGATGCCAATCGCTTTCAGATGTGGAGACATGTAAACCTAACAGAGGTACCCAGATCGTACGACTTCAGCGAAGACGGCCCCTTTGCTAGGTCGACAATGTGTAGCTTTTCATTCACGATGTCTACAAATCGAAGGGAATGTGTGCTGGTTTCGTAGAATGGCGCCTCACCCAAGCCGCATTTCATTTCAATGTAGGGCTGACCAGCTTTAGATAAGTATTGTACGGGTGGAAGTGACCGACCTCTGTCACTGTCCATTGCTGTATATCTGCCATTTGAAAGTCTGATATGCTGATCAGGATTGGAGATTTTGACCTTTGTCGATGGAGGACACTACTATACTTGGTCGCTAAAACAACCGAATACGACAAACTTGCCAAGATTTACTTTACAAGATCAAGTGATCGTCATCGGATGTTTGAATGATGACGATCATCATGCCCAATACTGAGAATGGATTGATTGAATGTCCAGATATCTTCTACATTTTGTCGATGAAAGAAGAAATACTTTTGGAACTTCCCACAGGAGAGTACTTTATGTCGAATACTCCAGCAATTGGCTCGCGTAGTCGTACTCGCGTCTGCCTAAAACGTGATTACAACAGTATACATTGTTGAGATCATACATCTATAACAGTTCGAGCAATTTGAGACCTCGGTCCTCTCTTCAACTGTACCCATACCCACATTTCATGTTCTGTTTGCATTCGTCTACAGTTCACTCTACCTTGTATTGTCATGGAGGCACCTAATCCCGGGAAACATGCACCCAAGAGCCAGATCAGCTGCGAACTGTGTCAGCGACGAAAAGTACGGTGCGACAAAGGCAACCCATGCTCCACCTGTCAGCGCGTAGGTGTCAAATGTGAGGTCTCAAGCCGCCAGCGACTTCCGCGAGGACGTAATGGTAAATCATCACCCTATATGAAAAGATTCCTCTATCTGATCTATTTTGAGCATTTCAGGGGGCCGAAGGAAAGGAGAACTGGACCTCAAGGTTCGAATTGCGAAGCTGGAGAACCTGGTCTCAAGCCTGGGAGGAAACGAAAGCTTGACTACTGTAGTGCCACCTCGCTGCCAAGCCCAAGTAAATCAAGAGTCTGCACTGCCTAGGCCTTCTAGTGATATGAGTCGGTATATCGGCGGTTCCTTCTGGTCCACGTTGACCACTGAGGTGAGTGACCTATCGGACCCATCGGTTCCATCTTGACCAACTTGTCCTTACATATGGCGATCTGATTTACAGTAATTTCAAAATTTTGCACGTCAGAGCTGAATCGAGCATAGTCATGTTACAGGACGTATGCTTAGATCTGGCAGCGGTCTTTATGACTGGCCTGTATACAACGTCACTATGTAAATTGAATATTGCGAGTCCACGGAATGGCATTCTTTCATTAGCAAGCTGAATCAGGACCGCATTCGTGGTTCAAATTCTGACGGCGAACTTGAATTCTAGGTCAGTGGACTACGCGAAGTTTTGGACGAATCGTCCGATAGCGAAGAAGAGACTCCAGAGCAAAGCGAGTCGGCAGGGAGTACTCCGCCTGTTACGGCTTCCCGGGTCTTCAATTTCGTTTTGTGCGGTCCAGACTCTTTCATGATGGCACCAAACGCCTTGGAACACCCTCCAAGACCTACGATGGAATTGCTTAACAAACACTATTTCAACAACGTGGATCCACTGTTCAAGGTCTTGCACAGATCCTCCGTTACCGAGCTGATGCTCAATGGGAACCAATATCTCGGTCTTAGAGCCGATGACCCTGCTGTTGACGCTCTCATGTTTGCCGTCTATTACGCTGCAATCAATACGCAGAATGAGAACAGTTGCAAGCAGAATTTTGGCGACGAGAAGGTCAATTTATTGAATAAATACCGCTTCGGTTTTGAAGTCTGTCTTGCCAGGGCAGACTTTGTTAACAGTGTGAAAATCGAAGTCTTACAATCACTCGTCATCTTCCTCGTCAGTAGCTCACTCCTTGTTCTCAGGTCATACTGTGCGTCTATTGGGCTTCGCTAAATCTGACAGGCATCTGTCCGTCTGAATGACCATAGTCGCTGGGTGTGGACCCTCTTTGCATTGGTCGTTCGAATGGCACAAGCTCTTGGACTCCATGTCCACAGCCCTTCATCGTCCATCCGACCATTCGAGCTGGAAATGAGACGGCGTCTCTGGAATCAGATATGCGTGCTGGATATCAATTCTTCCATTGATCGCGGGACGGACCCCATTATTACTGATCGCTTCACGAGCGCTCTTGCCCCAATCAATATCAATGACACGGACTTCTTTCCGGATATCGATACTCTCCCGCCACCTCGTGACGACTTCACCGACGAATCATTTTCTCTAATGGGGAATGTCGAGAAGTCTTTCATCAGGAGCCTAGTCACAGTGCCGAGAGGTGGCATAGCCGACGACCTTGCTCAGATGAGTTGGCAAAAGAAACAGCAAGGTACGTTTTTCAAAGTGGGAACAGGCCGCGACCACATGGCTAGCAATCTACGCTTGACTGTTCACGTCGGTCTCGATGCTGACCTCGAGATTTCGTCTAGTCGTGGCTGGATTTCGGACATCGGTCCTGAATAAGTATCTTCGTCACTGTGACCCAGGAATACCTTTTCATTGGTTCGCTATTCATGTGGGCGACATCATGGGCGACGCCATGATGCTGCTTGCGATCCGACCTATGCATGTCGCTCGGCAGATTGCAGCTCCCCAGGTAGATGGGCCAACAGTATTGAGCCTCTCAATCGAGCTTTTGAAGAAACATCGAGAGATCATGACTAGACCTAGCACGGAGCCTTGGCGATGGTTTGGTACGTGACAATACTCCTCATCCTTGAAGCTTTATCATGATCCACTCTCGTGACTTGAGTGATGATACTGATTCTGAGATCTCATAGTCTGGGTTCAATGGCACCCACTTGCCGTTGCGACGGCCGAGCTTTGTTCTCAGACAGAAGGACCCTTGGTAGAACGAGCTTGGGTAGTGGTCGATGAAGCGTTCCAGCAGTACTCCGAAACAGTAGCAGACACAAAGAAAGGCATGCTCTGGCAGCCTATCCTAAAGCTGATGAAGCAGGCAAAGCAGAATAGGAAGACTGTAAAAATGGCGAACTTGAGTCTTGAAGATAGAAAACCAGAGTTGGCAGGGCTGCCAATGCCAGCACTCGATGCATACCTCCAGCCCGGAATTTCAATACAAGAGCAGACAGAAGGTGCAGGGAATGAGGCAGTTACTCGTATGGATGAGATTTTACAATCAGGCAAGTGGGTCAACGGTTTACTTGATCCCGGCTCGATGAGCACCGACATTCTCGACCCATTGTTAAATGAAGGCCTCGATGGACTTACGCCGCCACCCGGCTTGCAACCAGATAGCTCCGCATTCGACTTGGTCGAAACAAACGCCACGGAAGAGCCCGGTGATCTGGTAGACATGGCCTGGATGAATTGGGAAGGTTTCGTTGGTGACGTGAACTTCTACGACTTTGAGATGCCAGACCTGACCGAAGGATTCCCACGGTAAATATATACGATTATGATATTTGGAGGAAAGGTAGAAAGGTATGAGTCATACAAGCCATTCCACTCAGTTTCTGGTTGAGCATCGAATAGGTCGAGATCGCGTCTGACATCGATACCACCACGTTCTTGTATATTGGCACCTCACGAACTTGCATCTATCAATGTATATTTGGACATACTGTTTAGGTTATTTTGAAAGCGATTATGGAAGAATATGTTACTCGACTATCGCAAAACGAACTGCTATCATCACCAACAGAGCTAATTGAATCAGCGTGAGCAGCTTGGCTAATTTATACCCGCCATCATTCTGCATTGATCAATCCTGCTATGCCATTCACTAAAGAAAGACTGACAGTATATCTACCCCGGAATCAACGATCGGAAATGCCGCAACAACGAGGATTGAACGACCGCGTCACTAATATACCTCGGCTTCAAAACAAGGATATATATTCCACCCCTCCTCACCGCTTCTACAATGTATACCCAAATCTGCATCCAGTCAAGCGACATCCAAAACACAAACCCCACTGTACTCACCCATCCGATCGAATCCAGCTCTTTTCTTTCATATCCATCGAACCACTGCATACCATCCTCATAACAATACAACGGGCAATCCCCAACCACTTAAAAACCTGTATCAAACCTTGCAAAAGAAAACTTTTCAGCCCATACTTTACGCTCAATTACAGTTTTCAAACAACATCTCATATCCCCACACTCTTCCCATTCAAATATTCCGTCAAAAGACACTCGTTCATCAACCGAAATACAACCACAACCACACCATCATCCCACACACCAACAACCCCCACCCATCCCATCCCACCCATCCCACCCCTTCAAACCCCTTCAACCCC
>JAABUV010001049.1_pt1 | contig 40598 bp, 46 predicted proteins | sample 5559971 | NCBI WGS metagenome assembly JAABUV01 (sample SAMN10711881, study PRJNA513362) | rock metagenome | isolation source: Antarctica rocks | place: Antarctica: Victoria Land, Knobhead nord | collected 2015-12-19 | reverse complement strand
CAGCGGCGACCCCGGTCTGGCGGCGCGCCCGCGGCCGCGCCGGCGCCGGCCGGCCGCCAGCTCGCCGTGCTCGACCTCAAGCGCGCGACCGCGATCGGCATCCGCATGTCGCGCATGGGGTGCGCGGGTCGCCCCTGCTGTCATCTGCTCATCCGACCTTGTAATTCAAAACACTAGACCTGACTGGTGGCCCTCGACCTGCCGCAGCTGTGGTGCGTGAGCCGGGGAGTGCTGTGGCCTGTGCGCGGGCGGCTGCACTGGGCAGCAGAGCCCCGGCTTGGCCCCGATGCGCTCAAGCGCCGCCGCGCCGCGCGCGCCGCTGCCCGAGCGTGGCGCAGCTGCTGTGCATGAAGGCCCGGCGCTGCACTTGCCTACTTTTACCCTACACCAGACACCCTGATGTCGCAACACCGGTGGCTTATGCCGTGCTGGGCAGCCTGCAGAGCACTAGACTGCTGCCCCTACCCTGTCGTCGCAACCCCAAAGCCCCCACCCCAGCCCTGTTCGGGGGCAGGCTGCCCTGGCGCGAGATGGCCGACGCGCTGCGGCGCCTGGACCCGGCGGCGCTGGGCAGCGCGGAGGCCGCGCATGCGCTCACCGCCTGCATGCCCAGGCGCGCGTGCGGCGGCCGCCCTGCCCGCGCCTGCGCTGTGCATGCCCGCACGTGCGTGGCAGGCGCGGTGCGGGAGCGCGTGCAGCGAGGGGCTGCCGGTAGGCTGCGGCGTGCGAAATGTGAGGTGCAACCCGCAGCGGAGAGCGGAAGAAGCGGGCTGCAAGCGCTGTGGCATGCAGCTGGTCAGCCCCAAGTAGCCCCAAGCGTGAGGTGACTGCTAGCTTTAGGGGAGATACCCCCTTTGAAGCCGCCCTGCCATGTGCAGCGCGGACGAGGCGCGGCTGCTGGCAGCGCACCTGGCGGCGGGCGGGCGGCGCGCGGAGCTGGCGGACCAGGAGGCGTTCTGCGTGGCGCTCATGGAGGCGCGCGCCGTGGGCGCCCGGCTAGGGTAGGGTTAGGACTGCCAGTCCTGCCTTGCTGCGCGCTGCGCAGGGCTCGCCGCCGAGCGGAGGTACCGTCAGAAGCTCCATTGGGGCTCCCCCTGCGCGCGCGCAACACCTGGCAGCCGTGGACGTGCCGCATGGGCTGACCCCAGTACACACCCCTGCTCAGGATACCTGCGCGGTGACTGTAGACAGCCGCTGGTTGGGCGCGCCCCGCCGCCGCAGGTGCCGTGCGCAGGCAGGATACGGTGAAGGTCGCTCAGCCCGCGGCCTGTGCCGGCGCAGGTACCACGCGCGGGCGAGCGCCTGGCGACCGTCGCCGCGCGGCACGAGGCCGCGGCCGCGCTGCGCGAGGCCGGCGCCACGCTGGCCGCGCACCGCGCCGCCGCGGCCGAGCTGGGCCGGAGCGCCACGCTCGCGGCCGCGCTGGCCACCGCGCTGGCGGCCGGCAACGTGCTCAACCACGGCACGCGCCTGGGCCGCGCCGCGGGCTTCCGCCTGCGCAGCCTGGCGCGGCTGCAGGCGCGCCGCGGGATAGGGCTAGGGGTGGGGCCCCAGCAGCCTTGTCCGCTTGCGCAGGCGCGCGCCTGGGGCGCGCCGCGGGGTGCCGCGCGCGCGGCCTGGCGCGGCTGCAGGCGCGCCGCGCGCGCCCGCACTCCGCTTGCAGCATTCCTGTCTGCTTACACAGACATGCAGGCCCCAGGCCGCGCCGCAGGGCTGTGCCTGCCCGGCCTGGCGCGGCTCTTGGCGCACCGCAGGCACATGCCTGGTTTGTTTCTTTACGCATTGCGTGTCGCGCATGCAAACGCCAGGCGCAGCCAAACACGAGCCAGGGGCACCTGCCTCTGCGCAGGACACGCGCTCAGCGGACGGCGCCACGACGCTGCTGCAGCATGTGGCTGCGCGCGTGGCGCTGACGCCCGCGCTGGCGCCGCTGGGCGACGAGCTGCCGGCTCTGGGGAACGCCGCGCTGCGCACGTCCCTGACGGTGCGCGGCCGCTCGCCGCATCGGCGCAGCGGCCGAAACCCCAGCCCTGATGGGCCTGCGGGATGTGACGAACGGGCCATGCTCCCAGGGCCCCATGGCTTGTCGTTGCATGCTTGTAGTGTGCCCGCTGCGTCATCCGTAGGCCGTACCATGGCATGTCGTGTGCTGCATGACGGTGCGGCCTGTGCTCACGTGCGCGCATGTACATGCGTTTGGTGCACCAATACGCTCGGCGTGTGGGTTGTTGCACCGATCTTTGTTTCTGTGCAAGGGGTAGTCTTGGCTGCATACACGTTTCTCGTGCAGCACATCCGACGCCCAGCCTACGCAAGGACAGATGTTGCCAGCTTTTGCTTGTCTGTCACACATGCACGCCAGGCTGCCGCCGCAGCCAAGCGGCGTCAGCGGCAAGCAGCGCTGGGAAACTGCGTTCGTGGAGGCTGCATCACCCGCAGACTACCATGCACTTCTGCCGGCCGCGCTGCAGCGCCGCATGTGCAGTAGGGTTCGGGCAGCGATCCCTCACGCGCGCCTGACGCTTGCATGGGCGCCCGCAGGAGGTGACGGAGGCGGTCGAGGCAGCCGGCGCGGCCGCGGCCGCGGTGCGCGCCGAGCTCTTGCGCACGCCGCCGGCCGTCGCTGTCGAGCTCGCCCTCGACTGGAGCGCCCTCAACTGGAGCGCGGACGCCTCGCGCGGTGCCGGCGGCGCCGCCAGCGCTGACGGGCTGCCCGGCGCCGACAGCCCGGCCTGCGGCAGCCGCAGCAGCGGCGCCAGAGGCGGACGGAGCGGACCGGCAGCCGGCGTGGGCGCTGTGCGGCGAGGGTCCGTCGCTGCCCCGGGGGGCGGCAGGAGCGGCGGCGGGGCAGGGCGCGGCGCGGGGTGCCGCGTGCGGGTGCGGCTGCGACCGGAGCCGTTCCATGAGGCGCTCGTCGCAACGCAGCAGGTGCGGCTCCTTGGAGGACCGTGTCGTGAAACGCGCTCGCTCGGCGGTGGTGCGCGGGCGCCTGCAGCGCCGCGGCTCTGCTGCTGCATGCCGACTCCGACCTGGCCCTGTATTGAAGGCTTTACAATATGGGCTTGACAAAGTTCATGCCCTGACGATAATGACGGGTGCGTCATTTCACAAGTTGGCCAGATTTGGAGTTAAGGTACCCTTGTCCCAAAAGTCCATGCGCCTGCAGGAGCTGGGCGCAGAGCTGTCAGCGGCGCGGCGCGCGCTCGCAGACGAGCAGCGCGGCTTTGCAGCGCTCGTGGCGCGCTTTGGCGACAGCGCGGCCACGCTGGCCAGCGACGCGGACTTCTGGCGCGAGCTCGCGCCCTTCGTGGCGCGCTTCACCGCCGCGCAGCGCCAGGCGCGCCAGGCTGGGGTCCCCGCGCGGGGTTTGGGGCGCAGCCTGGCCGTGAACAGTTTTATTGAATTGGGGTATGCGCTGGGTATGGCTGTATGGACAGACGCGCCCCCACTATGTCCAAGCAGGGTCAGCAGCACGCCTGCGCCATGGCAGCGTTTACGTACGCCGTCCGGGCTACGAAAGCGTGAGCGGTGCAAGAGCTGCGCGGGGCTGTGCACGAGTGCCTGTGCCTTACGACACTTCAAGCCCCAGCAGCGCGGCCCAGACCTGCTGGTGGCCGGGGCTGATGCGCGCCCGCCGTCAGGAGCTCGAGCGGCTGCAGCGGCGGGCGCCCGAGCCGGCCGCCGCGAGTGCGCCAGCGCCCGCCGCCGCGCTCGCTGACGCCACCACCGCGCATGAGCCGCCGCCGCCGCACGCGGCTGCCAGATCCGCAGACGCTTCACTGGCCGACGCGGGAGCCGCGCGGCCGGGCGCTGGCGGGGGCGGCCACTGTGCAGGCGCTGGCAGCCAGGCGTGCAGGGTCGCCACCATGCCCTGTGCTGCTGGCGCTGCGCCCGGCACGGGGCCCGGGCGCCCCGTGGACCGTGCGCCCCCCACCGGCCCAGCTCGGCCGGAAGGCGTCTGCGGCTAGGGTGTGGGCTAGGTTAGGGCTAGGCGCGGCGCCCTGGGCCGCAAGGCAGTCCACCGGACGCTGCGGCGCACCGGCTTGAAGGACGGCGGCGCGCCCTCGCCGAGCCCTGCGCCTGCCAGCCGGCGGCTAGGCGCGCAGCTGCTGCCAAGACTGCTGGCACGCCCTGCCAGCGCACGCGGCTGCCAAGCGCTGCAGCCGGTGCTGGTGGCCACGTACTGCCGGCGCCGGCCGTAATGCTGCGGGTGAGCGCTCGCGTGCTGAACGCTGCGCGCCAACTGGCAGGCGGCAAGGCAAAGCATGCGCGGCGGGAACGCGCGGGGCCGGCGCCGCGGCTGTGCTGGGCCAGCCGCGGCCACGGCAGGCAGCCCGCCTTGCAATGCATGCTGCTTCAGGCTGATGTACAGTGCCTGAGTGTACATAGACGAATGTAATAGGTGTTAGCAGTGAGCATGTCAGTAGTGTCCACACTGCGCGTCCCTGTGACTTTGATAGCTTTCTGTTTAGGTTGGTTTTGCACGGCATGGTGGGTCATGTGGGGAGCTGGACGCACGTGCAGTGCGACCCGACAGAAAAGGCCAAGGCCTGAGGGTGGCTTCAAGTCTGAGCAGGCGGATGTGAGATCACATGGGTCGGTGATGACTGTGCTCACTCAGTTCCACGCCCCGCGTGACTGCAGGCATGCCACGCATCCCTGCTCGCCCACGCCTGTCTATATCACAATAATGTTCAGGATGCCTGACGTCTGCGAGTCACGACAGCGCGCACACCGGTGAGCCCGCGCACAACAGCGACATCCGATCAAGCAGTTTCGTGCCAGCTCAGCAGTTTTTGACAGGTATGGGCGCTGCCCGCCGGGGCTGAGCCTGGGCCTGCGCCCGTATATATGTATGTGGTGCGCAGGCCCGACATGCTGAGCGGGCAGTTACGCCGGTTATTGCCTTGCAGATCAACGCGCGTGACGCTGGGGCATACTTCCTGGGCGCAGCCTGCTGCTGGCAAGCCCCCTGGCTGAGGCTGGCCGTGCACGCCAGGACAGGGCGTCTCTGGCTCTGCACCACCCGCCTCTGGGGCGACTGCGCCCCGCGTGCCCCGAGCCCCGGGCAGGAAGCGTGGTGGGCGGGGCGCCAATGCGGCTTGCACCGCCGTCGCACGCACGCTGCCTGAGCCAGGGCCTGGCGGCAGGCGCCCTCCTCCCCAACTCGTGGCTGATCGCCGCTCTACTCGCATGGCGCCGCATGCACACCCTATCAATTCAAGGCGACCGGGGAACTCTCTCATCACCACAACTGCCACCCAGTCGATAAATAGGCTGATTACGGGCCCAAAGTCCTGGTGGCGCGCGCGCATGGGGGGTGGTGAGGAGGGTGGCAGAGGGTCAGGCCGTCAAAGCGGAGGGCCAGCCAAACAGGGGCCATGCAAGGTGCCACTCTCTATGCGCAGGGATGCATACGGCGCCATTGGCCAGACGCGCTGCCGCTGCATAATACCTCCCTCAGGTCTCATTTATTTGGGGTCACACGGGGAACGCGCATGCCGTCTCTTCCATCGCCTTGCCGAAACAAGTCGCCGGGCGCCCAGTGGCGCTGGGCTTTATTTCTGACGAGTGAAACGCAGGCCGCGACAGGGCTAGGTAAACCTAAACACAGACAGGCGGCCAAATATCAGTGCGCGGGCGGGGCTGTCTACTTGCTGATGCAGCCGCACACAAACTTGCTGCCGGGCTGCAGGCCCTCGGCGCCGGCGCTGGGGTTCTCCGACACGGGCGCCGAGGGCGAGTACCACTCGCCGATGAGCATGTCGCTCGACTTGGGGCGGCCGGTGCAGTAGCCGCCGTCGGTGTCCTTGCCCGGGTTCTTGACGCAGACCTGCGCGCGCGCGGGCGCCGCCGGTCGCGCACACTGCCAGGGTAGGGCACAGAGCAGGGTGGGGTACATCCCCTTGGTCTGTCCCAAAGCTCAGCGTCCCTGCCCCAGCTTGTGGCGCGCGCTGGGGGACTGCATGATACATGCTGGGTGCCAGGTGCATGCGCGTCGCCGGCTACATTCGCCGGCGCATGGCAGGCTGAGGGCCGAGCGGCGCCTAGCTTCCCAGACACCCCAGCGTACAGACCGGACGGGATGGGGGCACCGTATGGGGTCGCACCTGACTCTCGGGGCAGCTGTTGCACTTGTTGGCCGCCGCCATGCACAGGCAGCACCTACGCGCGCGCGCGACCAGGGTGCGTCGGCGGGCATGCTCCTTGCCACAATACAGCACGCTCAATGCTGCTTGCCTAGAGGCACGGGGCGCGCATGGCGCTGTACAGGCGCTGTACAGGCACGCGCGACGTGGCAGCACGCGGGTATGCCTGAAACCGCCGAAAGGTCAGCCACACTTGCTCGGGCACCTCCCGCCCCCCAGGGCAGGGAGCCAGCGGCCGCGCGCGCGCGCCCTGCGAGGCGACATGCCGAAGCTGCGGCAGGGCACTGGCTGCGGGCGCCCGGGCGCAGCGGCGGGCGGGTCAGGGCGGGGCGACGAGGGCGGGCGGGCGGGCGCACGGCTGCGCGGGGTGCCCCTCGTTGTCCAGCGGCGCGCTCTCGGAGGAGGCGGCCCAGGGCGCCTGGCACGCCGGCGCAGGCGCGTCCAGGAAGCTGGAGCCGGTGCCGGTCTCGTAGAAGCAGCCGTCGTAGATCCAGTACGGGGACTTCGGGTCGTACGTGTTGGGGCATTGCTGCGCGCGCGCGCGCGCGCGCGCGGGTCAGGTCGGCAGGCAGGTGCTGATGCTCACGTTCAATGATGACTTCACTCTACACCACATGCGACAACCGGCCGTGACCCCCTCCACCAGGACAGTGTGCAGCCGCAGGACAGGCGGCGCGACGCGTGCGCGGCTGCTGGGGCGTACGGCGCCCGACATGAGGCTGTCTGGGAGCCCAGGCACCCGCCCAGTGCGGAACACTGCTTGCGCATCAGCTTGGGCGCAGAGGCGCCGCCAGGCCTGCCAGCGGTATCAGGCAGGCTGCCCGCGTGGGCGGGCACCTTGTGGGGCGTCGTCGTGGGCGCGGGCGTGGTGGTGGGCGCCGCGCTCGTGGTGACCTTCGGCGTCGTGGTGGGCGCCGAGGTGGGCGCCGAAGTGGGCGCCGTGGTGGGCGCCTTCGGCGTCGTGGTGGGCGCCGAGGTGGGCGCCGAGGTGGGCGCCGCGGTGGTGGTGGCCTTCGGCGTGGTGGTGGGCGCCGTGGTGGGCGCTGCGGTCGTAGTCACCTTCGGCGTGGTCGTCACAACTGCGCAGGATGCAGAGTGTCGCTTCTGGCTGCTCAAAGGAGAACGAGGACAAAAAGGAGACGGGGCTGCTGCTTGCGGCTCCCTCTCCACGCAGTGCAGCGGCCAGCAGGGCATGCGGAGTGCACCCGGGCTCGTGGTGGGCGCCGCGGTCGTGGTGGCCCGCGGCGACGTGGTGGGCGCTGCTGTCGTGGTCGCCCGCGGCGTGGTGGTCATCACTGTGGCAGGGAGAGGCGCCGGCCCCGTAAGGACGGATGGTCATGAAGGCATACAAGTGGCTACTTGCTCGCAGTGTCCTGCCCGAGCTACGAACGCATCAGCAGGAAATCAGCGGTAAATCAAGTGCACCCGGGCTCGTAGTGGGCGCCGCCGTCGTGGTGGGGCGCGGCGACGTGGTCGGCGCCGCTGTTGTGGTGGCCCGCGGCGTAGTGGTTATAACTGTGCACGGGATTGCATGTCATTCAAGGTCATGACGCTCCTGGGTGACATGGAGCCAGGAGCGACACGCCTACAGCAGTCCGCGGGCACACAAACATGCAGCGTCAGCAGAAAGTGGTTTTACCCGGAGTGGTGGTGGGCGCCGCAGTCGTGGTGGCCCGCGGCGTCGAGGTGGGCGCCGCGGTCGTGGTGGCCCGCGGCGTCGAGGTGGGCGCTGCCGTGGTGGTCGCCCGAGGGGAGGTCGTCACCGCTGTGCGTGAACGCCAAGTGTTACCTCATAATTCATTGCTTGCAGTACTCTCGAGGCCATCACATGTCTGCACTTCTCAGCAGACCATATAACATCACCCGGAGTGCTGGTGGGCGCCGCAGTAGTGGTTGCCCGCGGAGAGGTGGTCGGCGCCGCAGTGGTGGTGGCCCGCGGCGTGGTGGTCACAGCTGTGCAAAACGCCGAGTGTCACCCCAACAGAAGAAGTGCAACAAGAACACCCACAGGAAGTAAAAGTCAGCAGGACATGCCTTATACTGAAGTCCTGGTGCGCGCTGCACTGGCACAATGCGGCATGGGGACAGGCAGCTGTGCATTGACCCAAAAATAGGTGTTGCCGCAACCCCCAAAAAAGGGAAGTGACCCACATAAACCCCAGAACGTGGCTTTTTAACGGATTGTGTATGCGTCCGAAGAGCTGGTGGGCGCAGCGCTTGTAGTGGCCCGCATGCAGCGCACACTGATACCCCACATGGAGGGCCCTCACATGCGCCGCGCTCGCAAAACTTCTGTAGAGCTTGTCAGCAGAAAACAATTTACTTGCGCAGTGTCTGGTGGGTACTGCAGGTGTGGCGGCTTGCAGCTGCTGTACAGGAGTGCAGGGTGTCAACCCTGAGATACGCCTTTCAGGTGTAAAAGTAGCTAGTCATCTGCATGCTTTGCGCTTCTGAACCCAAAAGGGGGACCACCAAGGTGTGGGCTTGTGCTGCGCTTGTATTGAGCCGCGGCACCGTGATGGGCGCCGAAGGCGTGGTGGCGCGCGAAGCGGTGGTTACAGCTGCGCTCAACGGCGTGGTGCCACGCTCACTCGAAATACGAGCTATCCAGACCGGCGTAACTAAAACCAAAAGGTGATATTTCCTCGAGGAGCTACCCATAGTAGCTCCGCGTCCTGGAAATATGCACGCTGCGGAGCTTGGCCACATTAGCCCAACGTGCTCGGCGCCGCACCAGGGGAGGTCGTGGGCGCCGCGGTCGTGGTGGCCCGCGGCGTGGTGGTCATCGAGGCCGTGGTGGTCGGGCGCGGCGTGGTGGTCATCGAGGCCGTGGTGGTCGGGCGCGGCGTGGTGGTCATCGAGGCCGTGGTGGTCGGGCGCGGCGTGCTGGTCGGCACCACAACTGCGCGGCGCAAGCAGGGCGTCAGTAGGGGCCCGAGTGTGCAGCGGGCCAAGACCAAGCGCGCCCAAGCCTGCAGCTGCTTGCAGAGCAGCTTCTCCCAGGGACGACAACAGTGCTAGACTGCAGCACACGGCGACGGCGACGGCGAGCCGCGCAGTGATAGGGGCGCGCGCGCGCGGTGTGCTGCTCACAGCTGTGCATCAAAGCAGGGCCTGACCGCAGGGGAGCCTCCTTAACACTGAGCTGCCACCCGCTTTGCACTGACACATTAGTGTACAGCAAGTGACAGCAAATAAGGCAAACACACCCGGGGTCGTGGTCGGCGCCGCGGTCGTGGTGGCGCGCGGCGTGGACGTCGGCGCCGCGGTGGTGGTGGCCCGCGGCGTCGAGGTGGGCGCCGCGGTCGTGGTCGGGCGCGGCGTCGTGGTCATCACTGCGCGCCCCCCCCCCCAAACAGAACATCAGTTTATGGAGCATGCTATGTGAGTGCTGCATCGAAGGGCTTGCTCGCGCGCCCCCCTGCGCGCAGAAAAAGTGTCAGTAGAGATGTAATGTGCACCCGGGGTGGTGGTCGGCCGTGCGGTCGTGGTGGGCGCTGCAGTCGTGGTGGCCCGCGGCGTCGAGGTGGGTGCCGCAGTGGTGGTAGCCCGCGGCGTCGAGGTAGGCGACGCCATGGTGGTGGCGCGCGGCGTCGTGGTCACAGCTGTGCCCAGAACCAGGGTGTCACCCCCATGTGGTGTGCCTATGAATGTTCTGTATCCGCAGCTACTTGCTTGCATGCGTCTGCGGGCACAGAAAAATGTCAGCAGTATTAATTTGCACCAGGAGTGGTGGTCGGCGCCGCAGTGGTGGTTGCCCGCGGCGTCGAGGTAGGCGACGCCATGGTAGTGGCGCGGGGTGTGGTGGTCACCGCTGCGCGCACAAACAAAGCGTCAGCTGCCGCTAGCCCCATCCTGCTGCCACGGCTGGTGGCAGGTGCCTCAAGACTGTAGCTACTCGCTTATAGGCTGCTCGGCGCTAGAAGAAGCCTCAGAATGCTGGACGTGCACCAGGCGTCGTTGTGGGCCGCGCAGTCGTGGTGGGCGCCGCAGTGGTGGTTGCCCGCGGCGTCGAGGTGGGCGCGGCGGTGGTGGTGGCGCGCGGCGTGGTGGTCACGGCTGTGCAGAAATGCAGGGTGTCAACCCCCCCCCCAATTCGAAGAAATGATAAAAAAGACCAGTAGCTACTTGCTTGCAGACCTCTGCGTGCAAAGCTGGTCAGCAAAATCTAATTGCACCCGGGGTGGTAGTCGGCCGGGCAGTCGAGGTGGGCGCTGCGGTCGTGGTGCCCCTCGGCGTCGAGGTGGGCGCCGCTGTCGTGGTGGCACGCGGCGTCGAGGTAGGCGCCGCCGTGGTGGTGGCCCGCGGCGTGGTGGTCACAGCTGGGCAGAAAAATGCAGGATGTCACCTCCCATGAGAAATAAAGGAATGAGAAAAAAGGAAAAAAGAAGTAAAAAGAAAAAGATACCATGCTACTTGCTCTGCAGGTAGCATGGTACTGCTCTGTAGGTAGCATGGTATGTCAGCGGAATCTAATTGCACCCGGGGTAGTGGTTGGCCGTGCAGTTGAGGTAGGCGCCGCGGTCGTGGTGGCCCGCGGCGTCGAGGTCGGAGCCGCAGTGGTGGTGGCCCGCGGCGTGGTCGTCACAGCTGTGCAGACATGAAGTAAATACCTGCCCTCAAAGAAAATAGGCCCCAAAAAAAGTAGGAATGGCTACTTGCTCCGCAGGCTTCTGCATGCCAAGAAACGGTCAGAGGAAGTTAGTTGCACCCGGGGTGGTGGTTGGTCGTGCAGTGGAGGTCGGCGCTGCCGTCGTGGTGGCACGCGGCGTCGAGGTGGGCGCTGCTGTCGTGGTGGCACGCGGCGTCGAGGTGGGCGCTGCAGTCGTGGTGGCCCGCGGCGTCGAGGTTGGCGCCGCGGTGGTGGTCACAGCTGTGCAGGAACGCCATGTGTCACCCTTTCAAACTAGGTTCCCAGAAAGAGTGTCAACCAATAGCTAGCGGTACTCTACTTGCTGCCAGCTTGCCAGCTGTAAAACTTAGGCACCCGGAGTGGTGGTCGGCCGAGCGGTCGAGGTGGGCGCTGCAGTCGTGGTGGCCCGCGGCGTGGTGGTGGGCGCAGCGGTGGTCGTTGCCCGCGGCGTCGAGGTCGGCGCCGCAGTCGTGGTCGGCCGCGGCGTCGTGGTCACAGCTGTGCAGAAAGGGAGGCTGTCATCCCCAAGGCCCCATTGCCTTGGGGATGAAAAAAAAAAGATGACCAAAAGCTACTTGCTTGCAATATGCAGGAAGAGTGTCAGCTAAATTGATCTGCACCCGGAGTCGTGGTCGGCGCGGCGGTGGTCGTCGCCCGCGGCGTCGAGGTCGGCGCTGCGGTCGTGGTCGCCCGCGGCGTCGAGGTGGGCGCCGCGGTCGTGGTGGCCGCCGGCGTCGTGGTCGGCCGTGTGGTCACAGCTGTGCAGAAATGCAGGGTGTTAACCCAAAGAAAACTCAAAACGAAAAGCGTGAGCGCGGTAGCTGCTTGATCGTACAGTACTCTGCATGCGAAGTAAATTGTCAGCAGAAATGAATATGCACCCGGGGTGGTGGTCGGCGCTGCCGTCGTGGTTGCCCGCGGCGTCGTGGTCGGCGCCGCAGTGGTCGTTGCCCGCGGCGTCGAGGTCGGCGCGGCAGTCGTGGTAGGTCGCGGCGTCGTGGTCACAGCTGTGCAGACATGCAGGGTGTCACCCCCAGGGAAGTGGAAAAAAAAATAAGTAAATTGAAAGTGCATCGGTCGCTACTTGCTCGTACAGTACTCTGCATGCAGCAAGCTTGTCAGTAGCAGTATATCTGCACCAGGGGTGGTCGTTGGCCGCGCAGTGGTGGTGGGCGCCGCAGTGGTGGTGGCCCGCGGCGTAGTGGTGGGCGCCGCGGTCGTGGTGGGCCGCGGCGTTGTGGTGGGCGCCGCGGTCGTGGTGGGCCGCGGCGTCGTGGTCACTGCTGAGCAGACATGCTGGTGTTATCGCAGGTAATCACTGTTTTGGGAAAGTGCAGTAGGAAATACACGCAAAACATATGTCAGCAAGATGCAATTTGTACCCGGAGTGGTGGTCGGCGCAGCAGTGGTGGTAGCGCGCGGCGTCGTGGTCGGCGCGGCGGTCGTGGTGGCCCGCGGCGTCGTGGTGGGGGCGGCGGTCGTGGTGGCGCGCGGCGTCGTCGTCGGCGCCGCGGTCGTGGTGGCGCGCGGCGTGGTGGTCGGCATCGCGGTGGTGGTGGCCCGCGGCGTCGTGGTCGGCATCGCGGTGGTGGTGGCCCGCGGCGTCGTGGTGGGCGTCGCAGTGGTGGTCGGCGCCGCGGTGGTGGTGGCGCGCGGCGTCGTGGTGGGCGCTGCGGTGGTGGTGGCCCGCGGCGTCGTGGTCACAACTGCGGAAACACAGAGGGTGTCAATCCAGGAACAAGTCGCTTAGCACAACTAGATAGCTTGTGCATCTACACAGCGCAACCAGCAGCATATATTGGCACCCGGGGTCGTGGTAGGCGTCGTGGAGGGCGCCGCAGTCGTGGTGGCGCGCGGCGTCGTGGTGGGCGCCGCAGTGGTGGTGGGCCGCGGCGTGGTGGTCACAGCTGGGAGAAGCGACAGGGTGTCACCCCGGAGCACGCGCGTGCTGGACATGAGATGCACAGGCACTTGCTTGCAGCAGGCTGCATGCAAGCAAGAGGAAAATGCTGTAAAGCTGCACCGGGAGTGGTCGTGGGCGTCGCTGTCGTGGTGGGGGTCGTGCTCGGCGTTGCCGAGGTCGTCGCAACTGCTCACACACCCCGAACGTCACCTACAGGCATGAGCACCCTGACTATGGAGGGCTTCACCATGGGCATGCTCTGCTGTGCCCGCAGACATGGCAGCCGGGCCGGCGTGCAGCACCCCGACCACTGCACCAGACCCTGCTCAGGCGCGCTCTACATGAGCCGCACGCCTGCCAGCAAGAGCACGGGCCTTACCCGGAGTCGTGGTGGGCGAGGTCGTGGGCGAGGTGGTGGGCGAGGTGGTGGGCGCGGTGGTGGGCGACGCGGACGGCGACGTGGTGGGGGACGTCGTGGCGGTCGTCGTGGGCGACGGCGACGGCGAGGTCGTGGCCACCTTGTTCTTGTGCAGGCAGTTCCAGAAGCACTGCAGGTTGGGCAGGCAGTGCTGGTCGTGGTGGTGGTCGCCCAGCGCCAGCGTGGCCTCCAGGTCACAGAAGTTGCCCCCGGCTGCGCGCGCGCGCGGACAGGGTTTTCAAGGTTTTGAAGCAAGGTTGCACAGGCGCTGGGTGGCGCGCGGCACGAGCGTGCATGCCACACAGCAGTGGCGCATGGGGCATGCCCGCTTCTGCATGCTGCACCTTTCCTGCGCAGAGCATGCGCAGTATACTGCTGTCCAGCTTGGCGCGCCCCTGAGCATCACCTCCACAAAGGACGCCCCATTCGCAAACCTTGCAAAGCGTGGAGGGTGACCAATGCAGCATGCAAGCAAGCGCACAGCGTCGGAGGGGTGCAAGGTATGCTGCGGAAAGGCAGGACACAGGTGGTCTTATACGCTTGAGAAGACTGTGGAGTGCAAGCGCAGAGCTGTTACGTCGCGCAGCCCGAGCGGAGCGCCCCCTCCTCCACATGCTGGCCATGCAGCCGCAGGCGCTCGCACAGGCGGTGCAGCGCCGAGGGCGTCGGGCGGCCGGGCCGCACCGAACGCGCACTGCGAGACGCAGTCGGGGAAGGCGTGGATCTGCGTGTGGATGTTCTCCAGGTTCAGGTTGGGCAGCAGGTTGGGGACCTCGAAGCCGGGGAGCCCGGCGTGCAGGTCCGTGGCGCCGCCGCTCTGCTCCTGGGCGAGCATGCGGGTCGGGCGGCCCGCCGCCACGGCCACCAGGGCCAGCAGCACGAGCGCACAGCCTGCCGGGCGCGCGCGGGGTCAGGCTGGCTGGCGGCCTGCCGGGCTGCGGCGGGGCAGCGTGGGGGCAGCGGTGGCCTGTTGCTGGCACGTCAGTTTGAAACGGGGCAGCTGCGCAGCCCCTGCGCGCCCGGGCGCCCGCTCCAAGCGCGCAGCACTGCTGGCTCCCACCGGGCAGCCCCGCCCGGCAGCAGGCTTGCTTGGCACCAGAGCGGCGGCGTACGCAAGCGCACGCAAGCGTAAGCCACAGCGTCGCAGACAGCCCAAGCGCGCGCTCGGGCCCCCTCCCCGCAAGCCGAGCACGGTGCAGCTGCAGCGTATTCAGCGGGCCCCGCGTGTTTGAACCGTGCTCCACCAGGGAGCAACACTGCCTGCAGATCGGGGGGAACAACGCGAAGCTGCGAGCCGGCATCTCTCGGAGACATAAGCCCGGGACGCACCGGTCTTCTGCATCTTGACGCCTTGTGGAGACCGCCTCTCTCCTGGCGAGCCTGCGCAGTGACGAAAGCTCCTTCAGTCATGCGCCAAAGGACCAAGGCCGAGCGTCGACGGTCGCGCTCGCCCAGGCTCGCAGCCGTCCCGTAGCGAGCATGACAGGCCCTCCAGGCAGGCAGTCACGCAACGCTGCGCCAGGCAGGCACATGCTGCCTCTCCCAGAACGCACCCTGCGCCGGTAGAGTCCTGGTTGCTGGAAACCGGCAGCACAGGCGGGACCGGCGCGGCAGGACGCTTGAATGAAATGAAAAATCGCTCTGCCTCTCTTCTGAGACTGGCCTGTTCGAAAGCAAAGCACCCTGCCATGGATGCGGCCCTGCGTCGAGTCTTTACCTTCTGCAGCCTGTGCTTGCCGTCTGTCTAGGTCAAATTCGATATGCAGGGGTTGGGTATTATATTATATTGGCAGTGCCAATTGGCATCGATGTTCAATCAATGTCCCAGCCAGCTAGACATTGTCACGAAGAGCCAAACCCGGTGCATGCGCGCGCGCAGCGAGTCAAGGAGCAGCCGCTGCCATGCACGTCTTTGCAGTGTTCTCTGGTAATGTTGCCCGCGGGCCAATTGGGCTTGAGAGCCCGCTCGCGGCCGCCTCGCACCGCAACACCTCCTACTTTGCTGTTGACCAAGACGAGCTGGAGCACACGCTGGAGGTGCTATTCCCGCCTCCCGCGGCCGAGCCCGCCATGAGCATTGCGCCCGCCTGTGACTCTGCGCCTTGTTCGCCCACCCAGCGTGCTCGCCGCTCTGCGGCCCGTTGCCTGTCGCACCGCTGTCGCAAGCGGCCGTTGCAGCGTGCCGGGGAACCAGAGCTGACAAAGCTTCTGCATGAGCGCCTCATCATGGCATTGCAAAACCCGGCTGCTCGGTAAGCCAGGCAGTGAGGGCTGCTCACACGCTTGCGCTGTGCACAAGAGAGTGCACAGCGCAAGCGTGTATCCCGGCTTGGAAAGGGCAGGACCGCTCTGCCACCTAGGCACCGCCTCAGTGGCAGGTAGGCGCCAGCGAGCGGGCGCCCGTGTCGCATACGCCTGGGCTGTTTGCACTTTTCTGGAATGGCAAGTGCGGGCCAACTAGGCAAGGGGACCCCGCGCAGCAACGCCCCCGTCAAGAGGGGAGCGTACACAGGGAGCTGCTCTGCGCCTCACCCGTGCAGGGGCAGGTGACCCACCTCGCTCCGACACTGGGCGCCAGACCGGCCCGTCGCCGTGGCGAGAGGCGCGGCACGCGCTTGCCTGGTCAGCGCGAAGGGAAGGGGTGGGTTCAGGCTAGGGCGCTGAAAGGTCCAAGCTTCAGGCTCAGCCTGGCCTCGCCGCGCGGGAGGCGCAGTATGCGTCCGTGCAGCGTAAAGGCAATGGTCCGGGTCAGGGCACCACAGTTTCAAGCTGACCGCGCCCGGCCCGGCCGCGCAGGAGGTGCGCGGCGCGTCCGCGCAGCGCAAGGTGGTCCGCAGCGCCGACGGCGCCAACGCCTTCTCCATGGAGGTCGGCCCCTACGTGTCATACGCCAGCCGCGACGGCGTCAGCGCCGTCTTCTCCGGCGAGGTCAGCAGCTGGCCGGGCGTGGACATGGTGCAGGTCACGCACGACGGTGCGCGGCCCGCCCTGCAGCTCGCAGCTTGGCTGCCAACACCTGCGGTGATTGGCGCTGGAGGCCGCTGCCGACACGCTGCGGAGGCCACAGGTTCCAGTCGTGCGCGGGAGGGTGTGAGGTGGGGGAGCTCTGCACGCGGCTTGCATGGGCCTGTCGGGGTGTGTGGCAGGGTGTGATCGGAAAGCCGTCGCCGGCTCCTCTTAGCGGAGTGCAGCCGGAGTGCGGCCGGCGGCGCAATGCGCGGGCGGGTGTTACACAGCAGGGCGCTGCGCGGACCGGGGCGCGCTCAGGGCGCGGCGCTGACGCGCAGCCGGCGCGCGCGCGCCAGCATTCGTGCGCGGCGAGGACGCGGCGGCCGGCCACACCGACGCCGTCTGGCTGCTCGATCTCTACGCCACTTTCGCTGATGACATCGACTCTGACTGCATCGACCACGCGCTGTCTGCGCTGTCGCAGGTCGAGGGCCGCTTCGGCGCGCGCCCGGCCGCGGCCCCGCCCTGCGCCATTACCTAACCATCGCCCCCATGTGCGGTGTCACAGCACACGCCGGGGCCTGCGCCGGCGTCCGGCGTGCGCGTGGCTGCCAGCCAAAGCCGGCGCGCAAACCTGCACGTCGTTGTCGGCTGCCCGACAAGCTGCGGGCTGGCCCGGCTGATTCACTCGCTTCCACCAGGCCGTAGGCCGTGGCGGCAGGCGCCTGAACCTTGCCGTTGCTCGCGCGCAGCCTTTGTCGTGTACGATGAGCTGCAGCGCCGCGTGTGGGCCGCGCGCGACCGCGCCGGCGCCCAGGCGCGCCCCTTCTACCGGCCAGCCGCACTGACATACCAGGGATGAGCGCCTGGCGGCTGGCTGTTATGCAGACACGCAGTGCGAGGCTGTGGCTGAGGAGCGAGGGAGGGGGCGAGCGGCGGGAGGTCCGCAGGGGCGGGCGCGTCGCTGCAGGACGCTGTCCTAGGGCGCGCCGCCCAGCGGGCGGCGCCACGCTGGGCACAGGCGTGCGCGTTTCAGCCGGTCAGAGTGGAGCGCCGCGCTGTTGCCGCTGGCAGGGTTCTGCCTCGGCGGCGTGCGCGGCGTGAAGAGTGCAGGCAGGCACACAGAGCAATTTTGTGGCGTGGGGGTTTGATGCCTAACCCTTGGTCGCCGCCGCGCAGCCGCTGTTCTGGGGCTCCGCGCCCGACGGCCGCTTCATGTTCGGCTCAGACCCGGTCGACCTGGCCGCCTGCGACCCCACGCCCACCGGCTTCCCGGCCGGCGCGGCCCCGGCCCGGCCCGGGCCCCCGGCGCTGCGCCCTCCACGGCCCTTCTCCGTGTGCCGCCTCGCACGTGCGTGCACCACTGCGCGAGCGATTCGTAAGCAGTTCGAAACGCCCTGCTGCTACAGTGCGCTCGCTGCAGCGGCCGCGCCCACAGGCGCGCTGCTCAAGGTGGCGCACAATATGTTGCCGACGAGCGTGCCTACAACGTGCAGCGCCCGGACCAAATGAAACGGCGCCCGCCCCGCGCGGCAGGCACGCTGTACGCGAGCGAGGGCCGCCAGCGCATGTGTAGCCCGGGCGAGCGCGGGTGGGTGATCGCGGGCGAGACCTGGCCCGGCCAGCTGCTGTCGTTCCTGCGCGACCCGGTCAAGCCCTCGCGCTGGCGCGACGTCAAGGCGCGCGCCCCGGGCCCCGCACGGCCGCCGCCGCCTGCCGAAAGCGCGCGCGCCTGGACAGCGTCGCACAGTCGCCTGGACAGTCCCCCTCTGGGAGTCCACGCACAAACAGTCGCGCCTGGCCGCCATCGCAGCCCGCTCTCGTTGGGCCGCAGCGCGCTTGCCCGCAGCCCGCCCGGCTGCTGGGCGGCAGGCCGACCTGTAAAGCGCGCGCGTGGGCGGAGGCGCGCGCCGGCGGCTCGCTGACGCGCGCGCGCGTGCGGCGGCGCGCAGGCCATCCCGCGCCTCACCAGCCAGGGCTCCATGTGCGGCGCGGTGTACCGCGTTGCCTCCGAGCGCACCATCCCGATCTGCTAGGGCAGCCCCGCTGGAGCCGGGCGCGCAGCGGGTGTCATGGCCGCGCGCGCCGCCCGTGCTGCATGCGGACGTCTGGTCGCGAGGTCTGGCTGGGCGCTGCAGTGCGGTGCTGGCAGGACGCGCGGTGTCGACGGTGCAGGTGCATTAGGCAGCGCAGCCAGCAGGCTCAAGCAGGAACGGCGCGCAGATGGCGATCTTTGCTTTTCGCTGCAGCACAGCCAGGCAGGACCCACGCAATGGTAGCCTCTGGGCAAGCTGGGGAGCGGGCAGGGGCCAGCTGTTAGAAGATACCGGATCTGTCCCGATGTCGGGCAGTGTACACAGCGAGGTGCGGCTGCATGAGCGGGGACACATGCCTGCATGTGGGCGTTCTCAAGTTGAAGGTGTAATTGAGCAGGGCAGCACTTGTGTATCAGCAGGGCAGACCGCTAGGTTCAGGGCGAATGAAGAGCGCCTGCGCAGTTTTATTGGCTTTTTGGCAATGGTTTCCATGTGATGCTGAGCGAGAGCGGGTGGATGCTTGTATATGAAGAGTTACCGATGTGCAAGGGGCTGTGGGCGTGTGACATGCACCACAAAGCAGTTTTCCAAGGCCTGTGCATGCGAGCTGGCTCGTGTGTGACCCGCCAAAGTGCGCCTGCGCACACACTGATGTGGTTTTTGCCCGGTGGATGCAGAGAGAAAGGCTGTGCCCTTGACGTCCTGCCTGGGTTGCACGCTGTGTGGCAAGGACGCTGCCAGTGACGCCACTATGCAATTTTGTGGCAATTTTGTGACATAGTAGTAGTCATGCTGAAGATGATGCGACACTGGTTTTTTCAAAGTCTGCTTTAAAGTCTGCTTGCCAAATCTGACGTAGGACTGTGCTTCTTGTGCTCAGGCCTGCTTGCTCGACAAGGTGGTGTGGCTGCATGGTCGGCTCTGGCAGAGGTGCTCAAGAGCTTGTTTCCCATGTAAAAGTTTTAGATATATGGAGAGCTGGTAGATTTTGCCTCTGTTGAGCGCACACTGCTGCATGGGCCGCACGACAACATATGTCAGCAGCTAGTGTAACTGCCGAAAGTGTCGGGGCCTGCATGGTCTGTGACAGTGCGCGCGCGCGGTGGTATTGGTGATGCTCGTCAACCACCGCCCGGTCTCATCTTGTAGCTTATAAAAGCTCGAGCAATTCAGGCACGCTGCCTGCAAATATCTGCCTGCCTAGGCAAGGCTCGCACGCTCACAGTCACATAAAACAGCACTCTTATTCGACCAAACACAGTGCGCGGAGGCGGCAGCAAACTCCTGCGGCGCAGCACATGCTCTGGGCGCAGCTGCATGCATTGGGGACAAGACGGCCGCATGCACAGGGGATGAGCCCTGGGCATGGGTTAGGGAGGCCTGGTTGCTAAAAAGAGCATCGGACATACAAAGAGGGGGAGAGCGAGGGCAGAGCTGCTATACAAGGACTCGCAGTGCGGATGGCACGGCTCCGTTGCGCGCAAAATGCAAAAGATCCGGGCGCGGACCGTGCAGCAGGCCCTGCAAGCGACCGCAGGAGAGGCGCCTTCGAAAGAGACAGGCAGAGTACCCATGCCGGGCAGCGCGACATGCCGGGCAGCACGAGCGCCCCACCGCGGCGGCGGCAAGCGAGGACGCGTAGCCCCAGGCAGCGCCTCCCTGAACCCGAGGGGGTCAGCCGCGCGCCGTTCGCAGCCACGCAGCCTCCGGCTGGCGCGCGGCCGCTCTAGCTCAGACCTAACCTGCCTCACCACCGGCTGGCCAGCAGCGCGCTCCGCACGCCACCGCAAGGCAGCAGTAGGCACGGGGCGGCTGGCTGGGGCGCGCAGCGGGGGAGCCTGCGCGGCGTGCAGCGCCGTCAGAGCCGTTGCGCCGTGCGCGAGCGCGCGCCGTGGCCGCCGCGCGCGTCAGGGCGGCGGCAGCGGCCGCCGGCAGGTCGGGCACTCCTGCTTGACGTCCATCCAGCGCGCCAGGCAGCCCGTGTGGAACACGTGGTGGCAGGGCGTGACCATGCGCCCGCGCGCGTCGCCGGCCACGTCCACCGCGTTCATGCAGATCACGCACTCCAGGCCGCCGTCGCCGGTCTCCACGTCGCCGGCGGGCAGCGGCGGCGCGCCGCCTGCGGCGCCGCCCGGCGCCGGCGCGCCGCCGGGCGCCGGCCGGCCCGGCGGCGCCAGCGGCCGGCGGTAGTCGTACTTGGCCGGCAGGAAGCGCGCGGGGATGAGGCAGCGCGGGCCGAAGCGCGTCTGCGCCAGCAGCGCGGCCGCCTGCGCGCGCAGCATTTACCATGACTTGGTTGATGAGTCCCCACATGGTTGCATGACTGGGAAGCCCGCTTCCACTTGTGCGCTGGCAGCGCGAGGACCTGTCACAGGCGCCTCCACGCCTGCCTGCAGCCTGATGCGAGCGGCCGGGCAACCGCTAGCGCCGCGCAGCCGGCCGGAGCCAGCGGCAGCACCGCACTGCCTGCGCCAACACCACGCTGCCCACAGCGTAAGTGCGACCGGCCATGCCGCGGCAGCAGTGCGCCGCAGCGCAGCAGCGGGGGGGCGGTTGGCACGGCGGCCGGCGCGCCTGAGCGGCAACGTACAGCACGAGCGCGGCGCAAAAGCGCGGGCTGGGCGGCACGCGTAGCAGGTTGTGCGGGCAGCCGTGCAGGTACAGCGGCAGCGCCAGGCGGCTGGCGGACATGCCGAGCACGTAGGCGGGCGTCAGCGGCTGCCGCGCGTCGTGCCGCGCGCAGGACACGATCTGCGGCAGCCAGAAGCTGTGCAGCGCGAGCACCACCAGCTTTACCCACCTGCGCATGCAGGCGCGCCGCGCGCCCCGTCGACGGTGCCCAATTGCAGTCGGCACGGCAAGCGCGCGCCTTGTACAAGGAGCGCAAGTCCGCATGCTAACACAACTCCAAGCGGAGACTCAGCGCAGCCAGCATAACCCAGCATCCACAGCCTGCGCGTGCTCACACAGAAGCAGGCGCCCCCTGCACCGCAGCAGCACTGCGCGCTGCAACAAATGCATGCCGCGCGGCAGGCGCGCGCCTCCACATCTGGCAGAGGTGGGTTGGGTCCGCGGTTGGGTCACCACAAGCTTAGAGCGCATGCATGCCGTGCGGCAGGCGCGCGCCTCCACAGCTGGCAGAGGTGGCTTAGGTCCACGGTCGGGTCACCACAGGCTTAGAGCGCATGCATGCCGCGCGGCAGGCGCGCGCCTCTGCAGCTTGGGAGAAATAGGTTGTGTTAGGGTGACAGGCGCGCGCCTCTGCAGCTGGTAGCTCAGGAAGATGCCGCCCAGCAGCGCGCCGTAGAAGCGCACGTACAGCAGCGACAGCTCCCGCTGCGCGCGCGCGCGCGGCCGGTTGCTGCGGCCCGGGGCGCGGCGCGCGGGGCCCCGCGCAAGTTTCGACACACGCCCTGAGCTCACAGCGTGCCCCGCGCACTAACCCAGTACGGAGAGATACAAAGTGCTTCGAGCCAGGAACGCTGGGCGCCGATTTGGCGCCGCCAGGCGTGAACCTCAGAGCAACAGCTGACACCCGCCTTGCAACGGCAGCGCTGTCAGTCAGATATAAAGCGACGCACTCCGACCCTCCCCAGGTCCCTAGACGTGCAATGCGAGCACGCGCTGCCCGGGGCGGGCGGGCGCGCGGCACCTGCGCGGCCCAGGCGTCCAGCGCGGCGCCGCGGCGCGCGCGCCAGATGGACAGCAGGTAGCGCATCTCGAAGATCGCAAAAGTCACAAACTCGAAGAACGCGGCGGTCGCAAACGCGTTGAACAGCGGCTCCACCATGATGCCTGCGCGGCGCATGGCAGCCCCAGTATTAACTACCCTATCAGGTGACCGCGGGCCAGGCCTGGGACGGCGGCGGCAACCATGGTTGCCTGCGAGTGGCGCTCTTGCGGCGAGCACGGCCCTGACTTGGAACGGCCCACAGTGGATCCAATGGTGAGCCAATCGACGGCGCGTGAAGGCGCTGTCGGCGCCCCCAGGTCGACCCCTCATAGGCATGTTGCACAGCTCGGTCGCTGCCCGCGACGAGCAAGCAGGGGGAGCGGATGTGTTCGCTGGCCGCAGGCATCAGCCGCGCTTGTGCAAAGGCGGGCCTGGGTTGGCGGCGCTGCTCCGGCCTTGCCCAACGGGGTCGCGCAGGGCAGGGCAGCGCCGACACCCTACCCTACATCCAAGGCGGCCGCGCCTGTGGTCAGGTGCAGCAGGCAGAGGTAGGCGTCCATAATGGCCTGCTGCCCCACCGTCAGCAGCGACACCTTGGCCACTGCCGCCTGCGTGCCGGTCGCCTCCATCTGGCGGATCAGGAGCACCACCTGCGCGCGCGCGCGCGCGCTCTCAGCAACCTACGGTAACCTATGGCCCAAGAGGGTTTTCACGCTGACGCCCTCCAGGTGGGCAGCTCAGCTTTGGGCACCACACGCCGCCGCAACACAGCAGGCGTGAGTGCGGGCGCCGCGCCGGCGGCCGCCCGCGCAGGCGGCCAGGCGGGTCAGCAGGCGCGCAGGCGGGCCGGGCGCCGGGGCGCGCGCCTGCACGAACGACAGCGCGGTCACCATCAGCGTGTAGTTGACCGCCTTGGCGAAGTAGGCCTGCACGTGCGTCGTGGCCGTGCCCAGCCGCAGCGCCAGGCCGCAGTTGGCGCTCGCGAGCGTGCCGTTCATGACCACGTCGGCGCCCGCCGCCGCCGCCGCGGCCGGCCGGCGGCCCGCGCCCGGCGCGCCCGGCGCCGCGCCACTGGGCGCCGGCGCGCCGGCGGCGGCCGCCGGCGCGCCGGCCGCCGCCGCGCGCACGAGCACGTCCAGGCGGAAGCTGCAACGTTTGCGCGCCTGCGCGCGCCGGCCGCCGCGTCAGGCGCCGGCAGCCGGGCCAGCGCGGTCATCGAGCCGCGCGCCGGCACCCTGCGAGGCGTAGGCGGGGAGGTCCGTGCGGCGGCGTGCGCGGCACCGCAGGCAGGCAGGGGCGGAAGGCGTCAAGGCGGGCGCCGCCGAGCCGGGGCGCGCCTGCGCCGGCTCGCGTGCAAAGGCCGCGCGCGAGAACGGCTGCTCTGCCACGGCCTGCGCCTGCGCCCGCAGCACCTTCCTGCGCGGGCGGGCGCGCGCGTCTCAGCGGCGCGCGCAGGGCGCCGCCCGGCCGGGCTGTGTGGCCTGATGCGATGCTCCTCACTCGGCACGGAGCTGGCACCCCGCGCTGCGAGGACCAGTCGCGCTCTCTGTCACGCCTTGTCAGGTGACCAATTGCTCGGTGAGCCAGAAACTAGCAAAGTGGCTGCTGAAGTCGCAAACAACTGCCGCGTGCCCCGCGCGGCGCGCGCGGGCGCGCGCCGGTAGTCGCGCGACTCGGCGCCCTCGCCTGCGCCCAGCGGCGCCGCCAGCAGCGGCGTGGCCGGCTCGGCCACGGCCAGCAGGCGGCCCGTGGCGGCCACGTAGACGCCCGTCAGCCGCATCGCCGCGTCGTCCTCCGACACGTACACGCCGTCGCGCACCACCAGCTCGCCCTGGCCGCCGCGGCAGCGGGTGAGGATTAGGGTAGGGATAGAGGGCTAGAGGGGTAGGGTAGGGTCGGGAGGGCCGCGGTGCGGCCGACGCACGCGAGCGCTGCACGAGCCGCCCCAAGCCACGGCACCTGTTCGCTGCCCGCGGGAGCGCCCGGGCGCATGCGGGCACTCGGAACACTCGTCGGACCACAGGCGCTGCCGCTGCCGGCAGCTCAGGCCTGCATGCCATGACCAGGGGCGCTCACTGGTGGACAGGCGACGACCGCACGCGGCGCTGGCACCCCGCAGCCACTCACGCGCGCGCCGCGACGCTGCGCAAGGCGGGGCCGCCGCCTCCAAGGGCCGATGCCGCAGTCGCCCGACGGGCGCCCCGCGCGGACGCACCTCCACGTCGTGCACGCCGTCCGCGCGCGCGGCCGCAGTCTTCAGCTGGTAGATGACCAGGCCCGCGTCGTGCGACAGCCACCCCAGCGCGGCCGCCAGCTCGCCGTACTCCGCTTTAGCCCATGTGCCTGCGCGCCGCGCGGGTGCCGTCAAGCCGCGCCCAGCCTCCTCGCGCATTGAGATATATACACGAGGCAAAAAATGGTTGGCTTTACTACTTCTATACGACTTCTAGTAATTATACACACTGGTTATGCTAAAAGAATGACTGCTATCCATCCCCAAAAAATCTCTTTCCTTTTTAGGATCAGAGGCCACCCTGCTCGCAGGCACAGACGGGCGGCCGGGGGGCGCTCGCAGCAGGGGCGGCGGCGCCCACCCTTGTAGGTGCCGCTCACGTTGGCAGGGTGCGCGCTGCCAGAGAGCGCGCGCACGCCCTTGAAGCCCGTCAGGGCGTCCAGGCCGCCCGCCTGCGGCGGCGCGCGGCGCGCTCGTGGCGGGGCGCATGGCGGCGGGGCCGACGCGCGGCGCCGGCCGCAGTGCCCGAGCCACAGCTCGAAGCCTCGCAGCCCGCCCCGCCGTACCAAGCAAGCCTCTGTGCTTGCTGGCAGCAGCTAGGGTGCGCACAGCCTGCTGTCACGCAGAGTGCCGAGGCCGGCCCCGGCTGGCCGGGCTGCACAGTCTGCTCAACGTCTGTGTTATCCCGTCAGGCGAGGGGCCGCACGTCCAGCGCCGCGACCGCGAGAGCGTCGGTCACGCCAGGGAAGTCGCGCGCAGCGGCCAGCAGCTCCTGCGCGGCAGCTCTGCGCCCGCCGCTGCCGTGGCAGGCCAGCAGGGCGAGGCACACGGCCTGCAGGTGCGCCAGGCGCGGCGCTGCCTGAGCGCGCCGTGCCACGGACCCTCGCATCCTGGACGCCCCGCGCCGCCCGCCCGAGCCTCCCCCGGGCGGCGCCGCACGCTGGCGCGCAGCGCCTGTGCTCGTGCACTCTCGCCTGGGAGCTATGCTTCGCTGACCGTGGCAGGCGTGTTGGTGTGCAGCAGGCTCTGTATCGCTGTCACTGCGCCGTGCGTGTGCCCAGTCAGATGCAGATGCGCTTGTGCCACTCACATGCCCCTCGGTACAGCACCGCTGCCACGCTCGCAGAGCGTGTAAAGGCGTTAACAGCCTCAGCAGAGGCGCTGCCGGGCAAGCAGCGACAAGACTTGCTGCAGTCGCTGGTGCGGCACTGGTCAAGTAAACGTGTAAATGCACTAGACAGTCTCAGTAGTGCTTGAAGTGGACGCAAACTGGTAGGTGCAGGCGATGTGGTGTTACAGCCAACTTTGCTAGGGCTGCCTAAACAGGGCTGCTGATCAAGGATGAGCATCAATGATCAAATGTGGCAACAACAGGCATCCCCCGTAGGCAGCACGGTGTATTTCATTCATTCATCCTCCTGGAGACAGCCTCTGGTTGTGCTAGTCACGAGTGTGCCAATGACCTGGGAGCCAGCGCCACTGGCCGCTGCCTGCCGTACATCGGCGATAATCAAGACAGCATTGCTGCGCTCGGTTGGCAGACAAGCTGCGCAGCTGTACTCACTGTCGTGATAAGGCTGTACCTCTGCCGTGATGGGCTCGGTGTTGACCTAGAGTTTGAGTGGCGGCTGCACGTTCGAGAGTCAGCATAGGCCACCTGGGTGTCTGTACATGGCAGCCACTCGAACTCTAGGTCTACACCGAGCCTACATCAGTAGAGGTGCAGCCGCTTCACCATAGCTGAACAGCTGCACAGCCTATCTGCCTATCCAGCGCGGCAGTGCAGCCTTACGGTACGCCTGTGCACCGCAGGCAGCGGCCAGCAAGACAGCATAGGCTGCTTGGGGCACCTGTGTGCGGCGCTTACTGAAAGTCCAGATCAATCGCGAACTCGTGACAGTAGACATGCAGCCGTTTCACGACAGTGGCACCAGCTGCAAGGCTCTGCCTATCAGTAGAGGTGCAGCCCCTAACGACAGTGACAAGAGCTGCACAGCCCAGTCTGCCTGTCTAGCCTAGCAACGCTGCCTCCAGAGGTAGCCTTCCAGGCTACTGCAGGCTGGCAGTTGTAAAGGTGGTTTGCACTTCACACTCTGGGTGGCAATGCTATCTCATGTAACAAGCTGGAATGTCGTCTGTCCTTGCGCACTTGGTCCTTGCGCACTTACTTTGAACCCCACAGTGTGCCTACATGCAGCCCCATGTACACTGCAGCGTGACAAGCATCAGTTTAGCATCTCTCTCACCCTGTCCTGCAAGCTCACAGACAGGCATTCTGCTTTTGCAGATGCACCAGCTGTGATAACCTGTTTGTTGGTAAGCAGCACCCCTGCCCTCACAGCAGGCCTCACCTCCAGGCAGGCTCAGCAAACGGTGGGCCACTCAGTTTCGCAAGCCGCAGCCCCGCACGGGCTCCATGCAAGGGATGCCGCGTCAGAGCTTCTGCGTGACCATGCCGCCAGCGATGCCGGCGCCCTCGATCGTGGCAGCGTCGTCCGACAGCGGCCTGGGCGGGAAGCCCGTCGCGTTCAGCAGGGAGTAGGCGGTGGGCAGGTCCGGGCGCGCCGCGCGGATGAAGCGCCGGATGTCTCCTACAGTGTGGCTGAGGTTGAAGCGCGCCACCTGCGCCGCGATCGCGCAGCCAGGGTCTGAAGAAGGGCCTGCGGAGCGGCAGGCGCTTGCGGCGGGCACCCTAAGCACAGCCGCTATCGAGCGCCCTGCCTAGAAGGATATTGTTCCCGCGGAGGCAGTCTATGCTGGCTGACAGACGTCCGACATATCACAAGCACCTGCGGTCATGGCCCGAGGTAGAGCGTGCAGGTCGTATTGCGCTATCACAACATGGATTGGTTCTGCAGCTGAGCACCGCGTGCAGGACACGGTTTGATCTGACGCACCAAACACGATGCGTTGCCCGCTGCCGCTCCCTGAGACGGCGAGCCAGCTACATGCTTTACATTCACCTGCAACTGTGCAGACCAGCCTGCAGCACCCCGCGACGGGAGCAGGCCGTTGCACGGGCCCCGCACCATGCGGGAGCCGTCCGCCAGGCGCAGCTGGATGGACGTAGTGGGCGCGCCCTCGTCCACGCCGTCCCAGGGCTGCCCGCCCGCAGTCGGAGGGGTGGCCGCCGCCGGCGCGGCGCCCAAGCCGCTGCCAGATGGACCGGCCGCGTCGCCTGCGCCGCCCCCTCAGCTCTGTCGGTGGGGACGCGTGGCGGGCGGCCGGGCCTCAGCAGGCGCTGGTGAGGCTGCGAAGCGCGCTGTGACCGCGCCGCGCTCGCTGCCATGCAGGCAGCCGGAAAAGTGCCGCCCTGCCCAGGCTGCAGCAGGCAAACCTCCCGTCCTGAGTCTCCGCTGCAGGCTTTCCGCCGCGGAGCAAAGCTGCAGCCCAGGAAACCTTGCTTGCACGTGCTTGCGCAGGCGTGGAACTCAAGCCATGCGCCGCACCGGCCAGCGTGCGCCCGGTGCCCTGGAAGGCCTGGTAGCGCGGGCGCGCGGGCGGCTCGTATGGCGCGTCGCGGCGCACGAGGTTGACGCTCACCGCCTGCGCGCGCGTGCGCGTCAGGCCCGCAGGGTCGCAGGAGGGCGATGCGGGCGGCCAGGCGCCCTGACACGCGGCTCGCTCGTGTGACACCGCTCATGGGCCCCAGGCTTGCCACGAGCCTCGCCTCCCCGCCGCCTGCCCATGCACTGGCTCGCCAGACTGCGCTGCCGCACTTGCGCAGAGGCAGGCGCCAACCGTGTGTCAGGATGCTGGAGGAGCACAGGCAGCCGCGTTGGGCCAGCCGCATGTCCAACTGCGCAGGCTGGAAGCTGAGTCGCAGTTCCACAGGACAATGCCCTGCGACTGGAACATGACAGCCGCGCGCCAGTGCACGGCGGCTGCAGACAGGGGTACTGGAACACGTCAAGTCGTGCCCTGCCACTCAGTGAGCCCTGGGACAGGGTCGAGCGGCCGCGCGCCTGCTCGCGCTGGCTGGGCTCCAGCTCGGCCGGGCACTCGCCGCGCGCGACCGAGTCGAGGAACGGGCGGTTGGCCGGGTCGGTGACACTGCGCGGCTCGCCTGCGCTCCCCCGGAGCGCGCCCCCCTCCCCTGAGCTGCATGCAGGCCACGCTTTCCCCACCACAAGGAACCCAGGCGCGCCCCGCAACGTGCCCGCCTGTTCTACCGCTGATCATGCAGCCTGTTTAGAGAAGGTTTCCACTCCAGCATCCAGCAAGGCATACAGCGCACTGACTTAAGTGCACTGAAACTTAGGCACACTATGAACCTCTCTGGAATACAGTGGAGGCGGTCTGCAGGCGGCGGCGCCGCACCATCGTCCACGTTGAAGACGCCGTTGGCGTAGAAGGCGATCAGGTGCGTGACCGGCGGCGGGGGCCCGGCCGGCGGCGCCGCGCCGCTGGCCACTGCGCCACCGGCCAGCGTGTGCGCGGCGCCGCTGAAGGCGGCGGTGCCGCCGGCGGGCGCAGGCGTGGGCGCGGGGCCGGCCGTCGCGCCGGCGGCGCGCGCGCGCTCAAACAGGCCCTCGACATCGTCCTCATTAGGCTTGTTCTTTGGCGCGCCGCGCACGACCTGCGCAGGCCCGCGCGTTCTGACCGGGGAACGTCTGACGTGCGTGCATGGACGGCCGGTCGTGCAGCATAGTGCACTTGGTGAGGATGCGCCCTGTGCGCATGCAGACGGCCAAAGCGCCGTCATGCATGCGTCATGCCGTCACAGCTACGCAAGATGGCAACTCTCCTGCAGAGGTCAAGAGCTTGGCTTGGCAGCAAACAAGCAGTCCGCGTGCAGTGTCCACAAGCCGCTGCTTCAAGGCTGCTTAAAGGCTCCAGCTGCACGACGTTCCAAGGGCCTCAGCAGCAAGCGCCTCTCCGCAGCGCACGCCCTCCTCCGACCCATGCCGCCAGGCGGGGCAGGCTGGCCCGGGCCGCCGGGCCAGGGTTAGGGTGCGGCGGCGCACGCGCGCGCGCCTGGCCGCTCTTCTCACCGCCGGCGTAGTACTCGTTGTGGTCGTCCTCGTCGGTGTCCTCGTCCGACTTGGCGATGTCGGCGAGCGAGCGCACGCCGCCCGCGCGCTGCGCCGCGGCGCGGCCGCCGCCGCGCGCCGGCGGCGCGGGCGCGCTGCCGCTCGCGGACTGGGGCGCTGCGCGCGCGGCACACATCCTGCAGTGAGTCGGACGTTCGTCGCCAGGAGCGCTGCTTGCTGCAGCCCTTGTATAACCAGGAGAGGTGCCAACGGGGTTGTGGTCCCTCAATCGAGCTGTGCCGCTGCTCGTCAGAAAATCCGCTGGCGCCTCCAAGCACACGTGCCGGCTCGTGCCTGTCCGGCTGCTGCTTGCAAAGCGGCAGTTGTGCGCTGCTGCCCCGTGCGGCAGCGTGCCCCGCAAGCAACCAGGCACACTGCAGCGCCACGATAGCTCTGAGCGTTTGGACGGTGGTGCTGCCGTGCTGGGCGGCGTGCAGTGCACCGCCTCCTGGAGTCCCACGCGCTGGTCTTCAGCAACTCTCAGCAGCAGCAGGACCCACTGGAGCGGAGCCGCGCCGCCTGCCAGGCCCGCGCAAGGCCGGCGCGCGCAGCAGCACCGCCAGCACCATCAGACTCAACGCACTGCGGGCTACGCGTGAAGGAACCTCTGGCCGAGGCGCAATCACAGAACATGCTGCTGCATGGAGTGCTTGATCACGCCCCCGCTCTTGAGCGGTGGTGTGGAAACGGCAAGCTGTGGCCTTGATGAAAGAACTCCCAGTAGTTCCTTTGCTCATGTGTGGCGTGCTGCAGGCGCACCGCCGCGCCGTGCGCCAACCAGACAGACCCGCAGCGATGCGGCTCGCCTGCCACCACATACGACATGAGCCCGGGTCCACGGGGGCATGTGGTGTACCAGGAGGGGCTTCTTGCGCTTGATGGGCGCCGCCGCCTTCCGCTGCCTCAGCAGCCGCAGCGGGGTCGTCCATCTGCCCGCCCGTGGCAAAGCACTGATCGATGGCGGCGGCCACGTCGCCGACCGCGCTCTCCAGGAAGAAGTGTGCAGCCTCCTCACTCGCGCCGGTCACCCCGATGAACTGGCTCACCGCTGCGTCACCCATCTTCCCTGCGGTGCTCAGCGGGGGGTGCGCCTGTCTGCCTCACACACACGCTCAGCTATGTGTTCCGTCTTCCAGTGCTGGGCAGCTCATAGGGTATAGGGTATAGGGTATAGGGTAGGGTAGGGTAGGGTTTGCATGGCTGCCATGCCATGGCACTGCATGAGCTCCTCCAGGGTCCAAAAGCCCGGCTGGAAACCACACATGAGCTGTTTCTCATCCGAAGCATGACCTTCATGTACAGTGCTTCAGAGCATATGTCTACCTCCTGTCTCAGACACAATCCGCGCAGCATGCTCAAGTGCTCGACTTGCGAGGATCATGATGCCTCTTGCTTTACAAGTGAAAACCTGGGCGCGGCGCGAGCACAGGCAGCAATAAGCACGCGCTACGGGCAGCCTAGTGTACCTCTGATGCATCGGATAATGAGTCTAACAACATGCGCACTCCCCTGGGACGGCGGCCCCGGCGGCCCAGCTCTGGAAGCCTGGTCGGCCAGCCCGGCCGCCTCTGCTGCAGCCCGGCCCGTCAGCGGCGCCCAGCCCTAGGGCAGCAGGGGCCAGCGGCTCCGCTGCTGCCTCAGTCGTCCTCCGAGGCGGCCGCGCCGCCGCCCTGGGGCCCCGCGGCCGGGGCCGCCCCGCCGGCCAGGATGGCCGCCGCGCGCGCGGCCGCCGGGTCCGCCGCTGAGCGCGCCTTGACGCCCTTGCGCTTGCGCGCGCGGCCGTCGGGCGCGCCGCCGGGCGCGCCCGCGTCCGCTGCGGCTGCATAGGCGTCCTCGAAGCCCCTGCACGCGCGCCCGCACCCACGCTTGGCACTTGCTTGCAGCGTCACCAGTGTTCACACAGCGGCGCCTGCGGCCGCGCGGCCGTCCCGAGCAGGTCATGTGCGTGCGCAGCCGCGCGGCAGCTGAGCCCGGACTGGGTGCCCTTGGCCAGGCAGCAAATCCTTCCGTGTCGCCCAGGGCGGCTTTGTGGGGCGGAGCGCTGAGCGTCAGCACCAGGCGAGGCCATGTGGACAAACTACCTGGCCGCTGGCACCCTACACAGCGGCCGCCCTGTCTGGCTGTGCTTCATGCCTCTCCCAGCGCGCGGGCCAGCGACGGCGCAGGCGGCCGTGCTGCTGTTGCACACAGGCCAGGGCTTGGCACTGCAGGAACCCTGCGCAGCGGCACCCTCAGCGCACAGGCGCGGCGCGGGCGTGCGGGCCCCCGTCACGCTCGTCAGCGGCCGTCACACAAACAGACATGTCCGTAGCGATGCACCTGCTCCCGGCTGCGGGCGCGGGCGCACGCAGGCGCCGGCACGGGCAACAGCGCCTGCGCGCGCGTCGCGGCCAGCACACCAGTCCTCACCCTTACCCTAGCACGACGGCCCTGCTCCCGGTTGCGGGCGCGGGCCCGCACAGTTGCGACGCGGCCGCGAGCGCCTGCGTGCGCGTCGCGGCCGGCCAGCTGAGCGCGAACGGCGCAACCGGCGCCAGCGGGGGTCCCGCCGGCGCGCGCGGCGACTCGGCCTCGCGCCACCCCGCTGCGCGGCCCCGCACAGGCTGTCAGGCAGGGCGCCTGCCGCCCGCAGGCTCCCGCAGAGGCGGGTGCGCCTGGTGCGCGGCCCTGGTGCGACGGGGCCCGGCCCGTTGTACGCGCCATGCCCGCCATGCTACACACCCCGCACACGCTCCCTAGGCCAGCGCGCGGCCCCTGCATTGCATACACGCGCGCCGAACGCCCACGTGCCTGCCTGCCGCGCTGGGGTGTGTCCTGTGACGCTCACGCTCCGCCCAGAGCACGGCAGCGGGCCGACTCTCCAAGGACGCGCAGCCGCGCAGATGGCCTGCCTCACCGGCCCAGCCATCGACGCGCCGCACCTGGCGGGCCGCCGGCATCCTCGCCGCGAGCGTCGGGCTCCGCAGCGCTCAGCGCCGCGCGGAAGGCGTCGGCCGTCGGCGGCGGCAGTGGCGGCGCGGCCTCATCGCCCCAGCCAGACCCCGCAGGCCTGCCGGGGCCGCCGCCGCGCGCGCTCAGCTTGCTGCAGCGCGGCGTGGCGGGCGCCCTGCCAGCCTGCGCAGCCTCGCTGCGCATGCACCGCAGCAGCGCGCGCGGTCAGACACGCTCCCAGCTGCGCACACCGCAGCCTCGTATGTGTCCCATCACGGCGCGCATCGCGCCAGGGGATCAGCGCGAACCAGGGCCACGCCCCGCACCCCTGCACGGGCCGGTCCTCCCAGAGCGGCGCGGCCAGGAAGGGGTTGCCGTCGCCGTCCCCGCCGCCGGCGCCGTGGGCCGGCCCGCCGCCGGGCTGCCCGGCGCTCTCGCCGCCCCCCGCCGCCGCGCCGCCGCCCGCCGCCGGGTCGGGCAGCCCCGGCGGCCGCGCAGCACCGCCCCCCTCGCCGCCGCCCGCCGCGCCGGCGCCGCCCGGGCCGGCCGGGGCGCCCGCGGCGGAAGCCGCTTGGGGGGCGCCTGCGCCCGCGCCCGGCGGCAGCGAGCGCCGGTGCAGCTGCACCAGCGCCTGCTCGGCCTCGCGGCGCGCGCGGTCAGCGGCGCGCCGCTGCCGGCGCGCGTCCTTGTCGTGCGCCGCAAACAGCGGCGTCGACACGTACCTGCGCGCGGCGCGGCGCCGTGACCGCGCTCCCTCGCCGCGGCCGTGCGTGAGACCAGGCGCGGCGCAGCCTGCTCGATCGGCTCGCCGCACGCGCACACAGCACGGCCTGACTGGGCTCCGCGGCATGCGAGCGCCGCGGCATGCGAGCGCCGCGGCACAGCAGCCTGCGGTTTGCACACGAGACACGAGAGCGCTTCTCGGGCCAGCCGCCGGCAGCTGCGCCCGACTTGGGGTTGCAGGACGCTGGACGCTTCGCCTCGGTGCACGCAACTCGTTTGCTCGCTGGGTCAGCAGCGGCCGCCAGGCATCCCAGCATACAAGGCAAAGGCGCGCGTGCAGTGCGGGCGCACGTGTGCTTGTCCGGGAAAGCTGGCAGCCACGCTGGCACGTGCGGCGGCGGCTCCTGCGTGCCCTCACCGAGCGTGAGCGCGTTGCAGAGCAGGAGCAGTGAGCTCCGCGCGCGCCGAGCGCAGGCAGGCAAGCAGCGACGCGTCAGAGGCCTCAGCAGCATTCAAGCAAGAGACGATCACCCGGGCTGCCGGTCTATGCATTGCAGCAAGGCCGACAGACGTGGTCGATGACCAGCGCGTGGTGTGGGCGCGGCACCGGGTTACGGTCCGACCGGCGTCGAGCCAGCCTCACAGAGGGTTGCAGGTCGCGGGCACCGCCCCGGCGCCCGGGCGCGCCTCCTGCTTGTCGGCGAAGCTGGGCGCCAGGCTCGGGCGCTTGGCCACGGGAAAGGGCGCGAGCGGGTGCGCGAAGGGCACCTCCTCCTGCCGCACCAGACAGGCTGGGGACCTCTGCGCTGCGGCGCAGGGCGTCCAGGGCGGGCTTGCAGCGGCGGTGCAGCCTGTGCCGGGACACGGCCAGCTCAGGGGCCGCCTGCGAGCAGGCAAGGCACGCAGGCCGCAGGCGCGGCGCGCCTCGGCGCGCGCGTAGCGGATGAGCTCGTCGATGGTGACGCCCATGTCGTCCAGCGCAAGCCCCTGTGAAGTGCAGGCGCGCGCCTACGTCATCTACCCGGAGCAGGAGGCACTGGGGTATAGGCGTGCTGGCAAGCAGCCAGTGCATTGATTAAAGTCCATGCATGGGCCCGCAACGCAGGCATTGCTGCCTGTGAGCTATGAAAGCATCTCACTGCAGCCCTTCCAGCGGGGTACACGCGGGCCGCGCCAGGTCGCTGGCATTGATGCCGGTGCGCCCGGCGACCTCCGCGTACGCGTGCGCCGCGGAGCCCAGCTCCACAATGTAGTGCAGCATGAGCTCGGCCAGCGTGTCGTTCGCGCTGGCCTGGATGCCCTCGTAGCCCGCCGACTCGGCGATCTGCGCCGCGGCCACCTGGGCGACCGCGCGCGCATACGCGGCCATCGCGCCCGCGCGCCCGGCGGCCTGCTTCACTCGGGCTTCTTGCCCGCAAACTCAAACTGGTGGTACATTGCGCGCAGCCACAGGAATGCGCAGACGACCAGGAGCACGAGCGCGATTATGTTTGCCAGGGAGCTCATGCTGGTCAGGCTGGACGCTGGCAGGAGGTGGCAGACGAGGTTGGCTAGAATTGGGATGTGGCTGCATGCTCGCATGCATGCGAGCATATGTTCTTCTATATATATTGTCTTTTGTATGCCATGCGGTTCCCCGTAGAGCCTAACAAGGCTCGGTACAAACCGTCGTATCGTGTACGAGCAAGTCTTGCTCCACGTCGCAGACTGTGTCACCTCGGATTGCTCGGGTGAGCAGGATCACATCACAGTCGCGCGGATGTAGTCCCTCAACCGCGGGAGCGGGGCAGTGGTGGGCGCATGTCGAGCGCCTGGGTACAACGGTGGCGCTTGACTTAGACCTTTTGTAAACACGTTATAAAAAGGAATTCAGAAGAAGCCGCATCAGCACAGGAGCACTGGTTTGCAGCTGCGTGCTCTGTCGGCACTGCTCGGCAGCCACGCCAGACCCTTCTGTTGCAGGTAACAGTCCGTCACACTCGCTGATGATTGCGCTAGACTCCTGAGGTCGACGTCACTAACATCGTGTCGCTGGGACAATACGCAGGATACCGGCCACGCTGTAGCTACATATCGATGAACGTGTGGACGTGGCTGCGCACCTCCGCACAGGTGCAGTGCAGTAGATACAAGGCTTTCATACTGGACGCCCTTGTGCAAAACTGCAGCCTAGGTGTGCTGATGGCTTGGTAACGAAGCTGGTGGGGAAGTCACTCCCTCCCTCGTTCGCGCCCACTGAGTAAGCTGCTCTGCTTACGCAGGCAGGCCAGTGCTACGCCGTAACCTTGGTACCATATCAGGTGGCGCCTGGAGTACGGACCTTTGACGGAAGTGGAGCGCGCTGTGCTGGAGCACTGTGACCAGTTCGACAACAGCACACCTCGCTTTGACGCGCTGGGAGCTGGATTAAACTGCTGCTGCTAAGCATTGATAATTCTGGACCGCTGCAGAGTGAGCGGGTTTGCATAGAGCACTTTGCTCACATAAAGCACTTTGCTTAGACTCACGCACCTGCTGTCTCCTCACGGAGTGCAACAAGCAGGCTGCTGCCGAGCCACGCTGCTGGGCTTTCCGTTGCTGCTATGCACGCTAGCTGGAGAGCGTGCGCGCACCAGCTGCGTGTAGCGCAGCTGCTGGTCAGGCGCGGAGACGTTGCAAGCAGTTGGGCATGCTTTACCTTCAGGCTCATGGGCGGGGTCTTTGGCTCCTGAGACAGTCAGTAGGCTGCCGTGCTGCCAATGGCAGGCAGGGCAGCTGTTGAGCAGTGGAAGGCTGTATCAACTATTCAGGGGGCTGCAGTGTTCACTCTGCCGGGCAGGGCGGTGCCTTGAAGCACGTGGTCTGGTAGTCAAGGTGGGGATCTGCACTCTAAATAGCTTCCCGCCTGGGGAAGCTATTAGGTGCGAGCAGGGGCGGCCTTGCTCGCACCGCACCGCGCGGATGTTGTTATTGGGCACTGTCAGTCTGCACACGGAAAGGCGTACTAGCCATGCACAGCTTCAGTGGTGCAGTTGTTTTCAGACTCGGGATGTGAGGCGTGATACGCGCGGCGCGCTCTGCGTCCAGGCTGATCAGTGTGTGCGGTGCCCGCCGCGTGCACCGCCGGCTGCCCACCAGCTTGGCCGCAGAGCGTGCCTGGGTGCGCCTGTGCGCGCGCCCGCCCCCAGCGCTGCGCGCGGGGGCATGCGTGCATGCCAGGGTCTGCTGCTTTTCGCCGATACCACAGGGCGTGAGCACGCGCGCCCGTCTGTGGATTAAATGCATGCATCCGCGGCACAGCAGTGTCTATGCGGGATTCTGAGCGCAAGGTGGTGCATGCTGGAGGCAGTGCAGGCGCCGCGCGTGCTGGCGTCCGCAGGGCCAGCGGCCGCCTCTTTTCTTCACGCGAGTGGAGCCGGGAAGGCTATGAAAGGTTTGCATCGGTGAGGGCATGCGGGGTTGTGGGTGGGAATGCAGCATGGCCAACAGTCTGTGTGTACGCGAACAAGCTGTGGCGCTCCGTTTGTGGGCGGGGCGGCCTTTCGGGGTATTGTAACAAGAAGCGGCGCACGGGCAGCCCATGATGTCACGTACGTTGCATGCGGCTGCATGGGACTGAAAGCATACAGCCTGCTGTCCACAAGTTGTGGAAGAGTGGGCCTGGTGTGCAGGTATGAGCTGTGCACTGTTTCCATCCAAAGCCAGGGACGTCACCCGGACATATGTCACATCATAATGGGCAGCACTTAGCACAGCGGATGACCTACTTCTTGAAGCTGAAATGTAAGCTGCGCGCACTGAGTTCCAGATGCGCTACGGAAGCAAAGGGTGCCTACCAGCAGGGATGCTTCACCTGCGCATGCATGCCATGTCACAGAACGTGACAGCGAGCTACACTACAGCCATACCAAACACCTTGGGTGGGTGAGCAGCAAACCCCTAATTATGTATTTGAAGCTCCACGACACAGCTCAGGGCTTTGTGGCGTCACAGCAGGGTCATTCGCCGGCCACTTTGCGTGCACGCAAGAAGGACCGTGCGAGGCTGCGAGGCAGAGCACCACAAGTGCACGACTGCATTGTTAGCAGCGCCAGGCGGCACCCGCGCTGCGCTCAGGCAAGTGCATGCTTGTCCGCGGCACGCCGGTACGACGGCCGTCTGCCTGTCAACCGCCGGCGAGTCGCTGTCCTGGAGGTGAGGCACCGGGCGGGATCGTTTTCGGACCGCTGCGTCTCCGTCCCTCTGGCATTGCAGCTGCTCGAGAACCTGGTCAACAACCTGCGGCTCCTGGTCGCACCGCCTTGCGAGGGCGCCCGGGCAGCTGCCCGGCTGGAAAACGCCTGCCTGGAACCCGAACGCATGCGCAGGGCCGCGGACGCAGCCATCGCACATTGCCCCGCGGGGTTGACTGAGCCCGCGTGCCGGGCGCGGCAGGACGTCCAGCAGGGGGAGGACGGCCTCATGTGAGGGCGTGCGGTCATGCGGGAGCGCGCTCCTGTTCCGCTCGGCATGCGCAGACGCTGCCGGGATGGCGACAGCAGCTGCTGACGCGGTGAGCGGAGCGGGGGAGGGCTTGGCTGGTGTGCTCAGCAGCGTGCCGGGGGGCGCCGCGGCGGCTGTTGCGGCCGGAGGGCCTGAGGCGCTCGCGTGCTCCGCTGTGGACGCTTACGAGGAACCTGACTGCGCTGCCTCCAGCGCAGGTGCGCTGGGGCACCTTTTGTGCAAGTGTCCCCTGTGCTGCTGTCTCGCGCTGTCCCCCGGTCCTGCAGCCAGCCGCGCACGCTCGGCGTGCGCCGTGGGGCTGCGCTAAAGAGGCACATTCGCGCTGGCATGTTTCGAACCTCGGGTTCTGTGTGCGGAGGCGTCCCGCCGTGATCATGCCCTGCACGTGCAGCACAGGGCCTGAGACAGGATGGCGTGCGTGCGGGCTGCAGGCCCGGGCAGCTTCTGTGCCAGCTCCAGGGCGGGCTGCCTGGAGCCCAACTCCCCTCCAGGCGGCAGCGGTGCACGCGCCGCCTGGCACCCCACTGCTTCGCCGTCGCCGGACGCATCCCCACCGAGTGCAAGCGAGCGCTGCGCCGCCTGCCGGACGGGCGCGGGCGCCAACCCAGATGGCTGCTGCAGCGGCGCGGCGTCGCCCGCGCACAGCATTGCCCCGCGCGAGCCCGTGAGCGCGCCGCGGCCCCGCACGCCGCTCGACTTTGCCGGCGCTGGCCGCGCTGCAGCGCAGGCCCCAGCAGCCAGCCCCGTGTGGCCACAGGCCGCCGATGCGCCGGTCGCCGGCCAGGTGCGCTTTGCACGCGGCCCTATATCTAGGGAACCTGTGCCTCGGGGCTGCCCCGTGGCAGGCAGCCGGCTCTTCCCCTGTCTTGGCGGATCAAGGCTGGCAATGCTTGTGCCCACCTACACTGCTGGTGTGCACATACGCGGGAAGTGACCCCCCGCTCAACCGCTGGTGTGCTGCGAGGGGTTGCAGGGCCGAGTAACACCGTGCTGACGTTGGCAGTTACCCGTCACGCGTGCTGACGCCCCGCTGCGGTGGCCGTGCAGGATGCACATACGACGGCGCGCGCCTCGCGCGCCGCGCTGCAGGCCGCGTGGACCGCCGCGGGGCTGCCTGGGACCCTGCCGGGGCTGCCCGGGGTCGCGCCGGCGCAGCCCGCAACCGCGGCAGGGCCGCCCTGGCTGCTGGCAGCGGCGTCGCAGCCCGCCGCCGCGCCCGGCTGGGCGGCCCCGCAGCCGCCCGGCGACCTGCCGCCCATAGGGACGCACGCCGCTGGCGGGCACGGCGCCGCGCCCGCCGCAGCCGCCCCGGGATGGCCGCAGGGCCATCAGGCGGCGCTGCTGCAGCAGTATGGCGCGCCCGGGCAGGCCACCGCGCACCCGCGGGCCGCGGCGGGGCTGGGCAGCCCGGCGGGCGCCCAGGAGGCCTACGCGCAAGCCGCGCGCGTCGGGCAGGGCGCGCAGGCCCCGGATGCGCTGCCGCCGGCGCAGGCCGCGGCGGGCGCGCAGGCGCCCGTGTCGCCCGAGCGCAGATGCGCGGCGCTGGCTCTGCAGCAGGCGGAGCAGGCCGGCGCGCTGATGGCCGGCTTCGGCAGCACCGCGCCGCCCGCGCCCGGGGTGCGGACCGCCCGCTCTGGTGCCAGGCTCGGCAGCGCCCCGTGCAGCCAGTGCAGCGCAGCGCGCACGGCGGTGGCGCTTGCTGGTGGGCTTGTGGACAATCAACTAGAGTGGTTCAGGCACCAGGCTGCATGGGTGGGCTGTGCGTATCAGCAGCGCTTGAGCGCGCGCGGGCGCCCAAGCCCGAGCAGCGTCTCCGCGCTGCCACGGCTGTGGTGTTATGTGCTCGACCCAGCCTGACAGGCGCCCGTGGCGCCGCAGCCTGGACCGCTGCAGCTGCCGTCGGCGGCGCTGCAGGACATGATGCACCGCATGCTCATCGCGGAGCCGCAGGTGCGCTGGTCTTTACACTGTCCTGTGCCAGTTTACCAAACCTGCTGCAACACCCTGGCAGCGCGGTGGAGGCACGGCATGCCGGCCCTCCCTGGCAGCTGTCTGCCGCTGCGTGCATGCTGGCAGGCTCCGCCCCTGGTCAGTGGTATCAGGAGCGCGCGCGCAAGCGGGCATGCATATACTGGGCTCGTATTGACTCGCGCTGGCGCTGCGCTCGCCGGATGCGCCTGACCGCGGCCCTTGCTGCACAGTGGCCGGCCTGGCCGCCCGCTGCAGCTGCTGGCAGGAGCGCGGCTGGCGCGCCGGCCGCGCAGCATACGCATGCGCCCGCGGCGAGCCAGGCAGCGCCCGCGCAGCTTGGCCAGTGGGGGGGCCCGGTGCAGCTGCCAGCGCAGCTGCCGCCGCAGTTGTCAGCGCAGCTGCTGGCGCAGCTGCCTGCGCAGGCGCGCCTGCCCGCAGGCGTCCAAAAGCTTTTGCTGTGCATGCACCCTCCTCGTCAGCAGCCATCTGATGTGCTGTCCCATGTGGGCTGGCACAGCTTGCTGGTGCAAGCCGCGCTGCCGCCACCGCAGTGATATCATTCGTCACGGAAAGGTCGTGCGTGTGTGGCGGTGCTGTCGCGAGCCCTGCTTGAGGGACAGAGGCCGACTCCATGAGCAGGCTGGGCGCGACGGGCGAGCGCGCGCGCGCAGGCCGGCACGGAGCTCACGCCCTGGCAGCTGCACCTGCTGCAGCGGCGCGCCGCCGCGCTGCCCCCAGGCCAGCCCGACCCGCGCATGGCCAACGGGCACAGCTTCACCTGCTACGTGCGCACTGCCCACCCCTAGAAACCCTGTTAGGGCACGCTGGCTCTGTCAGACGCGCGCTGACCTTGGGTGTCACAGCAATTACCCAGGCGTGTGCGATGGGTATGGCACCCGCCCGCGGGCCAGCCGTACATACTGCGCAGCTGCCGTGCGTGGTGACCGTCACCTGTCCCTGTTGCCCAGCACGCGCACTGCCCGCGGGTGTGCTGGTCATGCACCTGCAGTAGGGGCAGCGCCGAGGGCGGCGAGGTGCAGGCGGCTGCCCGGGCGCGCTCAAACGGGCAGGGCGCGCCGCCGCCGCCCGCCCGCCGGCTGTGTTCGCTGCAGCCCCGCACTGCGAGGCGTCGCCGCAGACGCGCAGGCTGCGCCGGCGGCATGCATGCCGAGCCCGGCCCCGCGCGCGCAGGTGTGCAACAAAATCTGCTGCGGGCGCGCCAACTTCGAGCAGCACTGCGCATGCAAGAAGCACCTGCGCAAGCAGGCGCTGGCGCAGCAGGCGGCCGCCGCCGCCGCGGGCGGCGGCGGCGGCGGCGGCCTCGCCGGCGCGCCTGTGGGCGGCGCGGCGCTGCGCGGGGAGCCGGAGCGCGAGCGCGCGACCACCTACGTCGGCCCGCTGGCGCAGTGCGGCAGCTACTGCAAGCAGGCGCGCAGCCCGCGAGCCGCGCGGCGGGCGCGGCGG